>Ga0210394_10000406_pt1 | contig 93869 bp, 72 predicted proteins | sample IncBWC12MmetaG_FD_160121 | JGI IMG/M metagenome (GOLD analysis project Ga0210394, IMG submission 160121) | Forest soil microbial communities from Barre Woods Harvard Forest LTER site, Petersham, Massachusetts, United States - Inc-BW-C-12-M | ecosystem: Environmental > Terrestrial > Soil >...
GAGAAACAAACAATCGGCGGCAACGCTGCGCTCGATCGGACGGCTCGGCGCTTCCGCTTGCACGATGCGTTCATAGCACGCGCAGGCCAGTTTCGGACGCACCTGTCGGATCAGTTTGAATCGCGCCAGCGCGTACTCCAGAATTTCTGAAACGTCTTCGCCGAGATGCTTCAACTCGTCGCCACGGGCCGGGCATGCGATCTGCTTCGGCGGATACTTTCCCGTTTCCCGCGGCAGATGTTCCGGCAAGGACGCCGTGCGGGTTTTGCTGGATTCACGAGCGGCGCGCCAGCCGTGTCGAAAGCGGTGCAAGAACAGGTCTCGCAGAGACGCTGTGCAACCCACGTCGTCAATGATCGATTTCGCGGGCGTTGGGTTGCGTGCTCCGCCCAATTTGCTACCCTCGACGTCAGCTAACCCCCGTATTGCCAAGGAGAACCCGTGACTGTCAGCGGTTCGACATCTTTACACAGCACCGCGTTCAGAACCTCGAAAACGACGATGGCGTGGTCGCCTGGCTTTTCGAGAATCTGCAGCGCCTTGCACTCCAGATAGGCGCCTAGATTTTCCAAGACCGGCGCGCCATTGGTTCCGTCGAAATAAGGCTCGCCGTTCAATAGCCCCTGCGATTCCTCGGTCGCCGCAAAAAATTTCTGCGCGATGTCCCGTTGTCCGCGGTCCAACACGTGGAGAACCGCAGTGCGGCTTTCGACGACGCACTCGAACGCGCTGCCATCTTTCCGCAACGCGACCATCAACAGCGGCGGTTTGAAAGACGCCTGCGAAACCCAGGTGACGGTTGCGGCGCCAAAGCTTTTAGCGCTACGCGACGTGAGGACATACATGCCGTTGGTCAGAAGGCGCAGGACTTTCTGCTTGGTTTTGGGATCCATAATTACCGGCGCATTTTACTTCAGCGCGTGAATCCGGAGAGTCGTTATTTGCCGCTGAACCTTTGTAGCGGGACGCGGTATGGCAAACGCTTGAATCTGGAATCGCGACAGGCAGGCAAGAAGTCTATAGATAGGCGCCGAGTCGACCGCAATCATTTCCGACGCGCGGCAGCGCTCTGCCCAGATTATTGCGCGAGGATTTTCTTGATTTCTCCGGCTTGGCTGTAATTTGGATTGATTTGCAAGGCGTACTGCAACTGTTTTTTGGCCATGTCGAGATTGTTTGACTTCAGATAGGCCATTCCGAGGTGATAGTGATAAGTAGCGTTTTCCGGATTGCCCTTTACTGCTTCCTGGGATTTGATGGCCTCCTGGAACAGATCTATCGCGGCGTTATAAACACCCTGCTGGTAGTACGCCCAGCCCAGCGTGTCGGCGGAATTCGGTGAATCGGGCATTCCTTTGCGGCCGATTTGCGCCCAGGAGAGCGCCACGTTGACGTTGCCACCATGTTCGAGCATCAGGTAAGCGAGATTGTTCGCGGCCAGAGCATAATCGGGCTGAATCTCCAGCGCCTTTTTATACAGATCTTCGGCCTCTTCCCACTGATTGCGTGTTTCCAGCAAGCTACCCAGCGCGACATAGATGCGAATGTCGCGAGGATTGGACTGCAGAGCGGTGCGGTAACCAGCGATCGCCTGGTCCACGGAGCCACGGGAGATCTGCAAGCTGGAAAGCAGCAGGAACGCGTTTACGTTGTTCTTGTCAAGATCCGTAGCTTTCTGGAAGGCCTGCTCAGCTTTAGCGGAATCCTGATTGCGAAGCTCGACTTGGCCGAGCAGAACGTAGAAACCGCTGCTACCGGGGACTTTTGCAATCTGGTCCTGGACGACACGCAAGGCGGTTGGCAGCTGTTTCTGCTCGAGAGCGACATTTACGAGACCGGTGAGCGCGTCGAGCGCGGATGGGTTTCGCTGTAACGCTTCGGAATAATACTTCTGGGCTTCGTCGTACTTTTTTTGAACGGCGCGCAGATCGCCCATCCGGGCATAGCCTGCGGCATTGTCTGGCGCCACGCTAATCGCTCTTTTCAGGTCCGCTTCAGCTCCAACCTGATCTTTCTTCATCAGGAGAGCTTGACCATGCAGAACGTAGCCTTCCGGAGAGCGCGGTTCGAGCATCATGAGCCTTCCGCCGGTCTCTTCGAGTAGCGACTCATCTCCCCGACGCATCGCCAGGGAAGCCAGCGCGCGCAGCGATTCCACCATTCCTGGCTGGAGCTTGGAAGCCTGTCGCCACTCGGATTCGGCTTGACCGAGATTGTGTGTTCCGGCATAGGCCAAGCCAAGTTGAAAGTGAGCCATCGCGTTATCCGGCGAATCCTTGACGACCTGCTCCAGAACATGCACGGCATCCGTGGCTTTTCCCTGGCGGATTAAGATCTGACCGCGCAGCGTCATCGCTCCTGGATCGGAGGGTGAATTTTTCAGGAGTGCGTCAGCGACTTTCGTCGCATCATCCAGGCGATTTTGCTGGAACAGGAGTTCAGCGTACATTTTTCCGACGATCGAGTCCTTGGGATGCTCGGAATAAAGAGCGCTCAGTTCCGCGAGCGCTTTGTCCCACTGCCTGCGACCCAAATAGAATTCGGCGAGCATCCGGTAACCCGAAGGATTGTCCACGAGAGCGCTCTTGGCATCCTGCAAAACCTTCTCCGCGGCGTCCATTTTGCCTTCGTTCATGTAGAGCTCCGCCAATGACGCGCGAGGCGAGGGGCTTTTGGGATCCAAAGCGATCGCGGCTTGAAACTGCTTTTCCGCATCCGCCCAGCGTTTCTGCCGTTGGTAGAAAGTTCCGAGTGAGAGCAGAGCCGGCAAGGATTTCGGGTTCAATGAAACGGCTTTCAGATAGCTTTGTTCCGCGCCGTTTTCATCCTTGGACTTCTCCTGAATCACTGCAAGATTCAGAAGAGTCTCCGGACGATTCGGATCCATCTGGACTGCTTTTTGCGCTTCGCTGAGGGCGTTGCCGAGATCACCCTGCGCGGCGTCCGCGCGGGAAACGATGGTTTGTGCCTGCGCATTTTGTGGTTCGCTCTGCAGTACGAGCGCGGCGTGGTTTCGAGCTTCGGGAATCTTGCCTGCTGCCAGGAGCAAGTCGGCCAAATCGAGCTGGGCTTTCAGATTGTCGGGGCTAATTTCGACAGTCTTCGTCAGCTCCTGATATGCGTGTAACCAGTCGGCCTGTTTTAAATAAGTTTGCGCGAGTTCGTAATGCGCTTGAGAGAACCTGGAATCAATCTGGATCGCATTCTGAAACTCAATAACGGCTTCGCGGTATTGACCGCGTTGGAAATAGGATTCACCTTTGATGAAGTGCTTTTGCTTTAGGACGTTGGGGTCTCGGGTACACCCGGCCAAAATGACGGTCGCACCTAGTGCGGCGGCCCAAATACAACGGCGTTTCGTAAGGTTCATCGCAAGCTCGCTTGGTGGAGACTGCCCGTAACGACCAGCAAATCCTACACCTTTGAGCCTGAGCAATCCAGAGCGCGCAGCGGCTCGGGATTGCTCGATAGGAACTATTCCAAGTTATTAGGAATAAGCACCTTGGATTCATGTTGAAGGCAGTTGGCCCACATTGTCAGGCAGTCGAGCTTGGGCTGTGCCGAAATCGAGCCTGTGGCGTAGTTCGTTAGATCGGAATATTACCTTAATACATTGATAATAGGATAGTTACACTTCATTGTACTTCGAGTCGACCGATTTGCAGCACACAGCGAGGGATTTCTCGGTGGAAGGGAACAAATGGAAAGTATTTTGCCCATTGATGGAATATCGCTGGGATTTCCACAACATAGAAACCGCTCGGGAACGCGGCGGAAACTCTCCGATCTCTCATTATCTATTGTAAATACAAGAGTTAGCAACATATCAACCGATGCCGATCGCGAGAGCGATTCGTGGCAAGCGCATTGCAGTCTCAGCTCGATAGCCGGGAGTACTATCGGCCTGGGCAACGACGTGGCGAACAATGAGTGGGCGAAGGCAATGAAACGATGACTACCAAGGAATCTCAGAGCGTGCTGGTCAGCGAGGATTGGGGTTTCGTGACGGGAATCTGCCCGGCGATGCAAACGCTGGAAAACGTCGTCGCGGAGATTGCGCCAACCAGTATCCCGGTTCTCTTTGTAGGGGAAAGTGGCACGGGCAAAGCGATGTTCGCGCGAAGAGTTCATCGGCTGTCTGCGCGCTCCGAAGAACCCGTGATGACACTGTCCTGCGCCGCAATGAATCCGGCGCAGCTTTCGAGCGAACTTCGTCTGAACGCGGTGCGCGATGAGGATCCCAGGCTTGGATCCGCAGGCAGCGTAATTTTCGATGAGATCAGCGAACTCGATTCCGCATGCCAGCGCAACCTGCTATACGCGCTTCCCGATGGTCACGCCGAGTCGAGACGGGGAACGCTGGAGGCGCGGGTGATCTCGACAACGAGCCGGAATCTGGACGATGAAATGCGTGCGGGCCGTTTTCGCACAGAACTCTACTACCGGATTAACGGAGTCTGTTTGCGCCTGCCGGCATTGCGAGATCGCCGGGAAGATATTCCGATTCTCGTCGAATCTTTTTTGAGCAAGCATGCAGCGCAATTTGGCCGCCCGCGTCCGTCGCTGAGCCCGCGGACGGTGCGTATGCTAATGGAACATTCCTGGCCGGGAAATATTCGTGAGCTGGAAAATGTGGTGAAGAAAATCATCGCGCTCGGCGATGAGCAGATCGCGGTGTCGGAGTTGACCCTGGCGCCGCCCGAACCCCGCACCGAAGTTCCGGTGTCTCGGGGTTATTCGCTGAAGGCGGCCTCGCGGGCGGCGTCACGCGAAGCGGAGCGAGAGATGATCTTAAGAGCGCTCGCGCACACGCGCTGGAATCGCAAGCGCGCCGCGCAGGAATTGCAGATCAGCTATAAATCGCTGCTGTATAAATTGAAACAGATCGGCGTGCTGGATTCCGAACTCAGTTAGCAGGGCAGGAGACGAGATGTTCAGACGATTATCATTGCTCGCGGTCATTTGGCTCGCAGTATCCGCGATACCAGCACTAGCGCAGGACGACGCCAGCCCGAAAAAGCCCGCGCAGCCATCGGTTCCGGCGATGTCGAGCACTGATGCTAAGAAGCCTGCTACCGCTGACCCGAACTACGTGATTGGCGACCAAGACGTGCTGGATGTCAGCGTGTGGAAGGAGCCGGAAGTTTCTCGCGTCGTGCCGGTAAGACCGGACGGCAAGATTTCACTGCCTCTGCTGAACGACGTACAGGCGGCCGGGCTGACACCGACGCAACTCGCAGCCGAGATCACCGAAAGCCTGAAGAAATATGTGACCAGCCCGCAAGTAACGGTGATCGTAACGACGATCAATAGCCAGCGAGTGTACATTCTGGGCGAAGTTACCCGTCCCGGCGCTTTCCCCCTGCTCCCTGGGATGTCGGTGCTGCAAGCCCTTTCCAGCGCCGGTGGATTCACCCAGTTCGCGAAGGTAAAGAATATTTTTGTTCGCCGGGTCGAAGACGGTAGGGAATCGAAATACCCATTCAATTACAAGGACGTGGTCAACGGCAAAAGACCCGAGCAAGATATTTTGCTAAAAGCCGGCGACACGATCGTGGTGCCGTAGCGAAACTCATGACTACCTTGAAATACCTTACGATGGGTGGGATTTGGGCCCTGCTTCTGAGCTGCGCTCCGGCGCGTGCGCAGCAGCCCGCCGATTCCACTCAGGATCAGCAGCCAGGGCAGCAAGCGAACCAGCCGATCCCGGCAATCCGTTCTCCGCTAGCTTCCGCAGCTGACAATGGCGACCAGGGCGAAGCGCCCAATCCGCAACAAATGCAACCCGACACGCGTTCGCTCACGGGCGTCGAGGATTTGTCGCTCGGAACGATGGCGCTCGGGCATAGCTATTGGCAGCCGCGCGTGGCTTTAGCAGAAACTGTGGACTCCAACCCCGGATCCTCCACAGCGGGGAACGGCTCTTGGGGCACGTGGACGTCGCTCTTGGGCGGAGTGGACATTCATAAAATCTCAGGGCAGTCCGAGCTGTTCGTGAGTTACACCGGCGGAGGCATGTTCTCCACGGGCAATAGCGATGCATCAAATGGGGTCGTCCAAGAGCTCAGCTTCAAAGATAAGTACTCATTTCGCCGCTCAACCCTGTCCGTGTTTGACCAACTAAATTACTTGCCCGAGTCATCTTTCGGGTTCGCGGGCACGGCTGGGGCTGGCTTGCCGGGCGTTGCCACAGGTGGGGGTATCGGGTCGGGCTTCACACCCGGTCAATCAATCCTGACACCCGAAGGCCAGAATCTTTCGAACACTTTTGATGTGGAACTTGACACCAAGCTTACGTCGAGGACCTCATTCACCCTAGTGGGCGGGTATTCCTTACTCCATTATTTCGACGACAACCTCTTGAATTTCGGTGACGCGAACTTTCAAGCGGGTTACAACTACCAACTCACCCGCAAGGACACAGTTGCAGTCTCTTACAATTTCAGCGCGTATCGGTACAGCAATGTCGATCAATCGCTGAATCTGAACACGATCCAGGGTTCCTACGCCCGGCGAATTACGGGCCGGCTGGCGTTTCAGATCGCCGCAGGTCCTCAATTCCTGTCGTCTCGCTTTCCCATTACGAGCTCAACCTCTTCAACAACCTCAGCAACGACTTCATCGTCGCAGCTGTATTGGACTCTAAATGCTGGACTCCAATACCAGCTGAGGCGCGCCCAAATCAGTGCTACCTACAATCACGGTGTCACCGGCGGATCGGGCGTATTGGCAGGAGCGGAGACCGACATAGCCTCGGGCTCATACAATCGGCAGGTTTCGCGAACGTTTAACGTCGGTCTGACCGCGGGATATTCGCGCAATCAAGGGATCGCAGGATCGGCCGGAGCAGCGGAGCAAACGTTTTCATACTGGTTTAGCGGCGTGAATGTGACCCACCCGTTCGGCCGGTCGCTCGATATGTTCATAAATTACCAGTTTCAATATCAAAATAGCGGTACGAGCGGCTGCGTTGGCAGCGCGTGTTCGACGAACATCACCCGCCATCAGATCATGTTTGGTGTGAATTTGCATAAGCAGCCGATACCATTTTAAGAGATGGCTACCTCGCCGAAGACCGGCGAATGAGGATGGAATGACAGAGCGCGAATTGACTGCTGCAGACTACATGGCGATGCTTCGCCGCCGTTGGGTTTTGATCTTGGTGCTGGCGCTCGTGGGACCGCCGCTCGCCTATGCTGTTTCGCGAGTGCTCCCCGAAAAATACCGGTCGCAGACTCTCGTCTTGATTGAACAACCGACGGTCTCTAATAAGATCGTGGAATCCTTGGATACCTCCGATATCAACCAGCGGCTTTCCAGCATGCAGCAGCAAATTCTGAGCCGGTCGCGGCTGGAACCCATCATCCGGCAGTTCAATCTGTATCCCCAGGATGTGAACCGCAGGTCCATGGATGAGCTGGTGGCGCGCCTTCAAAAAACAATCGAAGTGACACCGATTGCGCCAATGTCCGAGACGCGCACCCAACAACTGCCTGGATTCTACATTGCCGTGACGCTCGATAATGCCCGTAACGCGCAGGAAGTTTGCACGGCCATCACATCGCTGTTCATCGAGCAGAATCTTCGCCAGCGTACAGAGCACTCCGAAGTGACGACGCAATTCTTAGCCCAGGAGCTGGCGAGTGCCAAGGCGAGTTTGGACGAGCAAGACGCGAAACTTGCAGATTTCAAGAGCCGTCACATTGGCGAGCTCCCCGATGACGAACAGACTAACCTAAATCTGCTGACTGGGCTGACCTCGCAACTGGATGCCTCGACGCAGGCTCTAGCGAGGGCGCAACAGGACAAGACCTTCACAGAATCGCTTCTTTCTCAGCAGGTCGCAGCGTGGCAAGCATCTCAGACCGGGCAAAATCCCGAGACGCTCGAACAACAACTCGTCGCTTTGCAGGTGCGTCTGTCCAACTTGCAGTCCGCCTACACGGAAGATCATCCAGACGTGATCAGGGCAAAGCATGACATCGCCGTACTACAAAAGAAAATCGCCGACAGTGAAGCAGTGAACGGCGCACCGAGCGGCAGCAAGGGCTCGAAGACCTCGATCGAGCCGGCCCAGATCCAGCAGCTGCGAGCCCAGGTCCACAGTGATGACTCGATGATTGCAGCGAAAACAAAGGAACAGGAGCAAATCCGGAAGCAGATTGGTCTGTTTCAAGGGCGCGTACAGTCTAGTCCGGCGGTTGAACAACAGTACAAAGAATTGACGCGGGGATATCAGACGGCGCTCGAGTCCTACAACGAATTGCAGAAAAAACGTGACAACTCTGAAATGGCGACGAATCTGGAACGTAAACAGGAAGGCGAACAGTTCAGCGTGCTGGATCCTGCCAATCTGCCGGACAAGCCGTCCTTTCCGAATCGCCCACTGTTTGCCTTGGGCGGGTTGGGCGGAGGACTGGCACTCGGGCTGGGGCTGGCCTTTCTGCTGGAGATGAAGGACACGTCGGTCAAGACCGAGCGGGACGTGGAATTTGCTTTGCATCTGCCGGTGCTGGCGATGGTACCGGAGATCGAACCTGCGTCGGAGAAGAAAGGAACGCGGGCTGGGAATCAGAAATCGGCGAACGCGGAGATAGAAGTCGGGGCGAGGGCCTGAGCAATCATGTATCAGAAATTCTTTGGATTACGGGAAAGCCCGTTCAACGTCAATCCGGATCCGCGCTATCTGTTCCTGACGAAACAGATTCAGGAAGCGCTGGCTGGTCTGACCTACGGCATACAGAATCGTAAGGGCTTCATTCTGTTGACCGGCGAAGTAGGCACCGGCAAAACGACGCTGCTCAACCGGTTGCTCGATTGGCTGCACGGCCAGCGCGTCAAGACTGCGTTTGTCTTCAATTCTCAGGTCAATGTGAGTCAGCTGTTCGATTTCATGATGGCCGACTTCGAGATTCCGGTCGAATCGCGTCATAAGAGCCAGGTACTTTTGAAGCTAAATCACTGGCTGCTGGAGAGATATCGCGCGGGCGAGACGGCAGTCTTGATCGTTGATGAAGCGCAAAATCTGTCGCTGCAGGTACTGGAAGAAATACGTCTGCTCACGAACCTCGAGACATCAACGGAAAAGCTGTTGCAGATCGTGCTAACGGGCCAGCCGGAACTCGAAGAGAAACTGAAACTGCCCCAGCTGCGCCAGCTTCGCCAGCGAATTACGCTGCGCTGCCGCACCACACCGCTCACCTTGGAAGAGACCTATGGATATATTGCCGAAAGATTACGCATCGCGGGAGCCAATGGTGAACCCATTTTCTCGAAGGAAGCCATTGAAACCGTCAACCTATATTCACGCGGCATTCCGCGTGTTGTGAACTTGCTATGTGAGCACGCTCTGATTAACGCGTACGTAGATCACCTGCGGCCCGTTCCGGCTCATTTGGTTGAGGAAGTGGCGCGTGAATTCCAACTCGATGAGATCGAGCCAGTCTTGGGGGCTCAGAGCGCGAATGCGGCCAGCCAAAGCCTGGATACACAAGCCTTACTCCAGAATCTCGATGAACTGCTCGGGCGGTTGCGCGAGGCCAACATCGTGCCTTCTTCTTCCCTGCGCGAAAGGAAACCATGAGTCGTATTCACGAAGCTCTAAAAAAAGCCGAACAAGAAAGGTCCGCCGTGCAAGCAACCAGCGCGGGTGTGTTGACAGCCGCGCCAACCGCGAGCCCAGCGACGCCAAGCATCGCCAGACCGGACAGCGAAGGAGGGCGTTCCCTTCCAACCGAAGAGTTGATTGCGCATTCCGCCGGCTATCTGCGGTTCGATGACCTGCGAAAACATTGCGCGCACCCACAGTGGCATTTGGATCCAAACGTGAACGTTTTTATCAACTCCGTCTTGACGGCGCACGGTTCGGAGCAATTTCGCACTCTGCGTTCGCGCCTGTACCAAATGCGGAGCTCACAGCAACTGCGCACGCTGCTAGTCACCAGCTCCGTGCCGGCCGAGGGAAAAACGTTCGTCACCAACAATCTTGCTCAAGCGATCGTGCGGCAGCCGGACCGCCGAGCGCTCATTATCGATGCGGACTTGCGTTGCTCTCGTTTGCATGTACCGCTGGGAGCTCCGGCGTCGCCTGGGCTGACCGACTATTTGCGGGGCGAAGTCGATGAATTGGCGATCATTCAACACGGACTGGAGGGAAACCTGTGTTTCATTCCCGGAGGGAATGCTGTAACGAATCCAAGTGAACTGCTCTCGAATGGACGCATGAAGGTTTTACTGGATCGTGTAATGCCTGTTTTCGATTGGGTAATCCTGGATTCTGCGCCGCTTCTTCCCGTGGCGGACTCGAGCCTGCTTGCCGATCTGGTCGATGGCGTACTGCTGGTCGTACGGGCTGGGCAAACTCCTGTCGAAACGGCACAAAGGGCGTGCCAAGAGTTGCAGGGACGAAACATAGTGGGAGTCGTCCTCAACGCGGTGGGGCCGCAGCACGCGTATGGGGCTTATTATTCATCGAGTTACGGATACGGATATGGCTACGGACATAGCGTTGACCCAAATGCAGCTCAATCCTGATTGCACCTCGTGCGGCAACGCACCAGGCGACGGAGAGCCGAAAATTGCCAGGAACGGACAAAATCGCGATCGGAATCTATAATGCTCTTGTTTTGAGTAGCTTACGGCGAGGAAAACAATTGCAACTCTGGGATAGCAATGTTCATAGATTTGCGACTCAAGGCTACCAACAGTTGCAGGTTCCGGTGGAATACCACAATTAAGGCGTTTGAGTTCATAGATTTAGGAATTTAGAGGCACCGCGGCGCAGTGGCAACAGTCGTGCAAAACGACATCATGAGTGGGAGAGTCTGAATGTGACTCTCATGGCGGTAGCGTATCGTGACGATGACCGGACCCCTAAAACTCGAATCCGAAGCTTCCGACCCCAAGCGCGAGACTCGCGACGTATTTCCTTGGTTTGCACTGCAAGTGCGCACCAGACAGGAAATGGGAGTCTCGCAGCAGCTCGGCGGACAGGGCTACGAGCGATTCTTGCCCCTATACAAGTTGAGGAAGCGCTGGTCTGATCGAATCAAAGAAGTTGATGCGCCGTTGTTCCCGGGATATCTGTTCTGCCGCTTCAATCCGCAGGACCGGCTTCCCATATTGAAGACGCCGGGCGTGATACAGATTGTTGGATTCAACAATGGCCCAGCCGCTGTCGACGAATCTGAAATCCAATCCATACAAACACTGGTCACAGCAGGTGTGCCGCATCAACCGTGGCCATTTTTGGCGGCGGGTGATCGCGTCAGAATTGAATCCGGTCCGTTGCTTGGGCTGGAAGGAATCCTGATCGACGTAAAACGGAGTCATCGCCTCGTTCTATCAGTCACGCTGCTGCAGCGCTCCGTGGCGGTCGAAATCGATTCAGCCCTGATCACAGCCATTAACCCGACTCGGCCCCGTCAGGCAGAGAAGTCGAATTCCCAAGACAAACACGTGCTTGTTGCTGTTTGAGTTGAACGCCGCGCAATGCATGGCTGCCGTAACCATCGGCCAAAGAGGACCTCTCGTGAGTGATGCATCGAACGTACGATCCAGAATCGAACCGGAAGCGAAGAAGCCAGCCGTTGCCTTTGCGAACGGCTCGACGGCGCTGGGAGCGTTTCTTTCCCAGGAACATTTCCGCAGAATGCTGAGCCGGGAACGCAAGCGTTCGGAGCGCTCGCGCAAGCACTTCGTGCTGATGCTCATTGACGGCAAAGGTCCAAAGAACAAGAAAACAGACGCGCTGCTCGAGCAGATTGCCGTGGTGCTAGGAGCGAGCGTCCGCGAGACAGACGTGGCTGGATGGTTTGAATCCAGCGCTGTGTTCGGTGTGATTTTCACCGAGTTTGGTGAATGCGAAGTCAGCACGGCCGTAAAGATTATCGAAGCGAAAATGACTGCGGAACTGCAGCGTGCGTTTCGAGCCAGCCAACTCGGCAGCTTTCAAATTTCCTTTTACTCGTTTCCCGACGGCTGGAGCGGCAACGGCGCAGCAAAACCTGTGGACGCCGAGTTCTACCCGGATCTCTTCGAGGTAGAGAAAAGGAAGAAGCTATCTCTGCTGCTAAAACGGGTGATGGATGTTCTGGGTGCGGCTGTTGCTCTGGTGCTCTTGTCGCCTGTGTTTTTGCTGCTGGCCGTGGTGATAAAACTGACCTCTAGTGGTCCGGTATTTTTCCGCCAGCAGCGCGTCGGCAGGTACGGTGTTCCCTTCGAGTTTCTGAAGTTTCGCTCGATGCATGTTTCCACCGACGCGGCGATCCACAGGGAATATGTAAAGAAATTCATCGCCGGCAAAACGACGCCGTCAGGAAGCAATCCAGACGCAAAGGTGACCTACAAGATCACCAACGACCCTCGGGTCACCTGGATCGGCAAGATCATGCGCCGCACCAGCCTGGATGAAATTCCCCAGTTCTGGAACGTTTTGGAGGGACAGATGTCCCTTGTCGGACCTCGACCTCCGATTCCGTACGAGCTTGAGACCTACGACATTTGGCATCGACGCCGCCTGCTCGAATCGCGGCCTGGGATCACCGGCCTCTGGCAAGTACACGGTCGCAGCAGAACGACCTTTGACGAGATGGTTCGTTTGGACCTGCAGTACTCGAGAATGTGGTCCCCTATGCTGGATGTGAAGATCCTGCTACAAACGCCTCGCGCGGTCCTTTCTGGCGATGGCGCCTACTAAACCAGTCAAGTCCGTGGTGGTTCTGCCGTGTGTCGCGGCGCCAATGTCAGACGGCATGGCCAGCCAGTAGCTCCAAGTAATCGTTTGGCCGCGGGTTCGACCGGCTCCCCAAGTGTTGCAGCTGCGTGTTTTTCAGGTTTTACCTCTCAAGGTGGAGAAAAATGGCGATTAGCCTAGGCATCCAGTCGCAATCGAAGCTTGCCATCCCCAATACGTCTTCCGACAGCGTGCTCAGGGTTGGCGTGATCGGTTACGGCTACTGGGGACCGAACATCGTGCGGAACTTTCATGCACAGGAACGCTCACGCGTGGTCGCAGTTTGTGATCAAAGCGCAAAATCGCTTGAGCGAGTGCGGCACGCTTTTCCGGATATGCGCACGACCAGAGACTGCCGAGAATTATTGACCTCGCCCGACATTGATGCCGTGGCCGTGGTCACACCGGTGTGGACACACTTCGAGCTTGCCAAAATCGCCTTAGAGAATGGCAAGCATGTATTTGTCGAGAAACCCTTCACCTGCACCGCGGCCCAAGGGGAGGAATTAATCGAGCTGGCGGAACGCAAACACCTGAAGATTATGGTAGACCATACTTTCCTGTTCACCGGCGCGGTGAAGCGCATGAAGGAAATGATCGACGATGGCACGCTGGGCGATCTGTACTACTACGATTCGACGCGCGTGAACTTGGGGCTGTTCCAGCACGATGTGAATGTGCTGTGGGATCTGGCCCCGCACGATCTTTCCATCATGGATTATTTGATCAAGGAAAAGCCGGAAGCAGTGGTCGCGACCGGCGAGCGCCATCTCAATGGCGTCGCGGACATCGCGTTCATGACGCTTTATTACCCGGGCAACATGATCGGACACATCAACGTCAACTGGCTTTCGCCGGTGAAGGTGCGCACCACTTTGATCGGCGGTGAAAAGAAAATGTTGGTATGGAACGACCTGGAAGCTGACGAAAAGCTGAAGATATATGACAAAGGCGTGCAGATGACGAGCGGAGAAGCGGTCTATCAAACGCTGGTCAGCTACCGTACGGGAGATATGTGGTCTCCGCGCGTCGAGCAGGTCGAAGCGTTGAAGGTCGAAGCTGCCTACTTTGTCGACTGCGTCGTGAACGACAAGACGCCGTTCAACGACGGAGTGGCCGGCCTGCACGTCGTGCGCATGCTCGAGGCGGCGGATCTGTCACTCCAGCAGAAGGGGAAAGTCGTGCAGCTATGAACGAATTTGTTTCGATCGCTCCCGATGTAAAGCTCGGGAAAAACGTAAAGCTATCAAAATTCATCAATTTGTATGGATGCACGGTGGGCGACGACACCAAGATTGGCGCGTTTGTCGAAATTCAAAAGAACGCCACAGTCGGCAACAACTGCAAGGTTTCCAGTCACACGTTCATCTGTGAAGGTGTCACGATCGAAGACGGCGTCTTCCTCGGCCACAGCGTGACTTTCATCAACGATTCCTATCCGCGCGCGACCGCCGCGGACGGCCAATTGCAGACAGAGGCAGACTGGAAGGTCGAAAAGACGGTCGTAAGAAAAGGCGCTTCCATCGGATCCGGCTCAACGATACTGGCGAACGTCACGATCGGCGAAAATGCGATCGTCGGTGCCGGAAGCGTTGTAACCAAAGACGTGCCGGCGAACGCCGTTGTCGCAGGAAACCCCGCCAAGCTGTTGCGGTACATTACCGAAGAGTCGAGGATTGCATAATGTCCCTTACCGAAAAGATTCCGTTCCTGGATTTGATCACACCTCACCAGGAGCTCGAGCCCGAGCTCACTGCTGTATTTCAGAAGGTGCTGGGCACCGCGGGTTTTGTGGGCGGCGCAATGGTCGAAAATTTCGAAACTGAATTCGCCGCATTTTGTGACGCGAAGTACTGCGTAGGTGTGGCCAACGGAACTGACGCCGTTCGATTTGCGTTGATGGCGGCGGGAGTGCAGCCTGGCGACATCGTCGTTACGGTCCCGCACACCTTCATCGCGACGACCGAGGCGATCAGTCAGGCGGGCGCGCGACCCGATTTTGTCGATATAGACGAGCAGACGTATTCAATGGACGTTGCGAACCTGCGGGAATATCTCGAACGGGAATGCTACGTCGACCGTGAGACGGGAAAGCCGTATCACAGGAAATTTCGCGCACCGGTAACCGCCATTGTGCCGGTGCACCTCTACGGGCAATGCGCAGACATGGATCCGATTCTGGAGCTGGCGCGACGGTACAACCTGATTGTCGTCGAAGATGCCTGCCAGGCTCATGGCGCGGAATATTTTTCGCAGAAAGAAAATCGCTGGAGAAAAGCCGGCTCAATGGGCCACGCTGCAGCTTTTAGCTTTTATCCCGGCAAGAACCTTGGCGCCTGCGGAGAAGCCGGCGCCGTCACGACCAACAGCGAAGAGATGGCGCGCAAGATGCGCATGTTGCGCGACCATGGCCAATTGAAAAAGTATTACCACAGTATCGAAGGCTACAACGGCCGGCTGGATTCATTGCAAGCGGGACTGCTGAGCGTCAAGCTTCGTCACCTAGCGGACTGGAACCAGAAGCGGCAGGAAGTGGCGGATCGTTACGACCAGCTGCTGTCGTCCGTTGAAGGTGTCGTTGCTCCTCACCGCCCCTCGTGGTCGCGTCCGGTGTATCACCTCTACGTCGTGCGTGTGGCGGACCGCGATGGCCTGCAGAAGCATCTCGCCGACGCCAAGATTGATACCGGTATTCACTATCCGATTCCTCTTCATTTGCAGAAGGCTTATGAAGGCTTTGGTTTCAAGAAAGGTGACTTCCCGGTCACCGAAAAAGTAGCTTCGGAAATCCTCTCGCTTCCCATGTATCCGCAACTTCAGGCCGCGGCGCAGGCACGAGTCGTCCAGAAGATTCAGGAGTCTGCCGCCGTCGGTGCCCTTCGCTAGGAATGTATTCCCGAATCTAAGGTACGTTTATCGATTCAGGGGCTTCGCTGAAGCGAAGTTTGGGGCGGGAGCCTACGTGGTAGCTGCTAGTACTATTACTAGGTCAATCGTTACACAGCGCGAGCCGAGAGAGCAGCTGGACACGTCGCGGTGCTTCGACCGAAGAAACTAATATGAAATCACAAAGCACGCTTCCTCCATACGTACTGATCACTCCGGCTCGCAATGAAGAAGCATTCATTCAGAAGACGCTCGAATCAGTTTCGCAGCAGACTTTTCCGCCGTTGAAGTGGGTCATCGTAAACGATGGGTCGACCGACAACACGGCAAGCATCGTGGAACAGTATACGGTCCGCTACGATTGGATTGAATTGGTGAACCTGCCCGGTCGCAAGGAACGACATTTTGCCGGGAAAGTGTATGCGTTCAACGCGGGACAAGAGCGATGCAACGGCCTCGATTATGAGGTCATTGGCAACCTGGATTCGGACGTTTCATTGGACAAAGATCATTTTGAATTTCTCCTAAATAAGTTCAAAGATGATCCGCGACTCGGGGTTGCCGGAACGGTCTTCAGAGAAGAAGGCTACAATTCGGGAACCGATAGCTTGGAAGGACAGTTCTACGTTTCAGGTCAATGTCAATTATTTCGACGTCAGTGCTTCGAAGAAATAGACGGATATTTTGCAAATAAGGCCGGAGGTATCGATTGGATCGCCGTCACGACTGCCCGCATGAAAGGCTGGAAAACGCGCTCATTCAACGAAAAGTCGTTTTTTCACCACAGACATCTGGGAACGGCGGAGCGTAGCATCGTCGCGGCTTCCTTCGCCTACGGTGAAAAGGACTACATTCTCGGGGGACATCCCGTGTGGGAGTTATTCCGAATCGTATATCGAATGAAAAAGCGGCCCTATATCATTGATGGAGTTGCCCTTGGTTTAGGCTACGGGTCAGCTGCGCTGCGCAGACTCAAGAGGCCGGTTTCCAAGGAGCTCATGGCCTTTCACCGCCGAGAACAGATGCGGAAGCTGAGAGTGATTCTGAAATCACTTCTAACGTTCAAACCGATTAATAAATTCACCCTCCTCTCCGAATAGTCGGCAGTTGGCCGCTGGCAGTTTAAAATTATGATGGATCAGTTGTAGCTCTGAATTTAATGGGGTCTTATGTGCGGGATTTGCGGACAATATAATTTCGGCAGCCAGGCACCGGTTCGGCGCCCGGACGTACAGGCGATGACGCAATCCATCGCTCACCGAGGCCCGGACGACGAAGGCTACCGCTTCGACGGACCACTGGGATTTGGTTTTCGCAGGCTTTCGATCATCGACCTGGCTGGCGGCCACCAGCCGATGTCCGATCGGGAAGAGTCTGTGTGGATCGTTTTTAACGGCGAGATCTACAACTTTCAAGAGCTCCGGCAAGAACTCAAAAATTGTGGCCACGTTTTCCAAACCAATTCGGACACAGAAGTCATCATTCACGGATACAAGCAGTGGGGCGACGAAGTACTGAACCGCCTTAATGGAATGTTCGGTCTGGCGATCTGGGACGTCCGGGAAAAGCGATTGCTCCTTGCACGCGACGCGTTCGGGGTCAAGTTGCTCTATTACCGAATCGCAGGAGGATCGCTTTATTTTGGGTCGGAGATGCGCGCAGTCCGCGCGACAATGCCCGATAAAGCGGAGATTGATCCGAACTCGTTAAATCTTTTTCTTCGCTATCGCTTTACTCCTTCACCGTTCACAATATTAAAGGACGTTCATAAACTCGCGCCCGGAACAAAGCTAGTCGCCCAAAACGGGTCTTACACTGTCAGTCGATGGTACCAATTTGCGCCCACTCCATTCACTCCAGCGAAATCCGCCGAAGAAGCCAGGGAGGAATTACTGTCTCTCTATAAGCAGGCCGTACGCCGGCAACTCATCAGCGACGTTCCGGTCGGCTTGCTGCTAAGCGGCGGTATCGATTCCGGGTTGTTGCTTGCGTTGATGAATCTCAGCGGAAGTGCTTGGCCGACGTACACGGTGGGCTATGGCTCAAACTACGCTGATGACGAATTGGCAGATGGTGCAGAGACTGCTCGCATCCTGGGGTCCAGCCACACGTCCGTTCGCATAACCAGGTCGATCTTCGAAGAGGCGCTGCCAAAAATTGTGGCAGCACTGGAGGAACCGATCGCGGCTTCCTCGATCGTCCCGATGTACTTCGTCTGTGAACGGGCCCGTCAGGACGTCAAGGTAGCGCTTGTAGGCCAGGGGCCGGACGAATTGTTTGGCGGATATCGTCGTCATCTGGGTGTCCGCTATGGCGCCCTGTGGGGGCAGATGCCGAGTTGGATGCGCGCATCCGTCTCCTCTGCTGTCGCTGCCTTGCCGAGAAGCGAAACCTTAAAGAGAGGTGTTTACTCCCTGGCGATCGCTGATCGAATGCGCCGATACCAGAATGTCTTGTCGATTCTACCTGGAGATCAAGTCGAAGAACTGTTTCAAGAAGGAATACTCGCTCCTAACTCCGGCGACTCGATACTGGATTCTTGGTCGGACCTTGCCAGCCTAATGAGCAGAACGGATGAATTGGGTGGCCTGCAGTTCTTGGAGGTACGATCTACTCTGCCGGACGAACTTCTGATGTACGCAGACAAACTTTCGATGGCTCATGGGCTTGAACTACGCGTGCCATTCGTTGACAAAGATATCGTCGAATTTGTAGAAAGGCTGCCGGCAAACCTTAAAGTGAGGCACGGATCCCGTAAATGGCTGCACCGCCAAGTGTGTCGCACTTACCTTCCGAACTCGGTGCTGAAACGCCGGAAACGAGGATTTGCTGGAAACGTCGCGGATGATTGGTTTAGGGATGCCATCGACAACAAAATGGCCGACACTCTTCTTGATCCCGGATCCAAGATCTTTCAATATCTTCGCCCCACACAGGTCCGCCTACTGTTTGAACGGCACGCATCCGGTCGGCAGGATAATCACAAAATCCTGTTTAGCTTGGTCCTGTTTGAACAATGGCTCCGAACCCACGAGGATGCCACGGTTGCTTCAAACTGCGGCGGCGTGAAAGTAATTCAGTAGTGGATGTTTTCGCAATGTCCCCAAGTGGATTTCTATGATCGCGCGAGAGACTCGCAGTTCTTGAGACTTGGAGACTTAACGAGTTCGGCGATCGCAAACTCAGGCAGTCTGAAGCGGTCATTTTTCATTGATAAGTTAGGAAGCGAGGATGCACGAATGACAGATTTAAAATTTGACGATAGAGAACTCGTGGTCAACGGCCGTCTATGCCGAATTGGGCATCTCGACGCGGAGGATTATAAATTTCTGGAGGATCCCGAACCTGTTCTCGATGCGCTGCGTAAGTCCAAAGTGCGGGTCGATCTCTTTACATTCTTGCAAAAACTACCCGAGACTGCACCGAAGTATCCATATCCCCATGAGATGGACAATATGGCTGTTCTCCCAGTGACTACGTTCGACAACTGGTGGACCAAGCAAATTGGCTTCAAGGCGCGCAACAAAGCCAAGCAGGCAGAAAAAAAGGGGCTTTCGATTCGAGAAGTTCCATTTGATGAAAATCTCGCCCGTGGAATCTGGGAGATTTACAACGAGTGCCCGGTTCGTCAAGAAAGGCGTTTCCCCCACTTCGGAAAGAGCCTACAAGCTGTCCACGCAATGAGCGCCACGTACCTGGATTCAAGCGTGTTTATCGGCGCGTTTGATGGGGAGAAGCTGGTCGGATTCATCAAACTCACGATTAACGAGACTGGGACGCAAGCTGGGATTATGCACATCATCTCCATGCTCCAGCACCGCGATAAGGCGCCGACGAACGCGCTCGTTGCGCAGGCTGTTCGATCGTGCGCGGATCGAGGTATTGCTTATCTCGTGTATTCTAAATTCGCATACGGAAAAAAATTAACGAGCAGCCTAAGCGAGTTCAAGGAACGCAATGCGTTCGCGCGCGTTGACATACCCCGTTACTACGTGCCCTTGACGCGATGGGGATCGCTTGCTCTGGGTATGGGACTGCACCGCCAGCTTGCTGATCGCTTGCCAGAATCACTGGCAGAAAAGCTTCGTAAACTGCGCAACAACTGGTACCAGCTCAGATTTCAGTTAAAGGCGGATTCACTCTAGGAGAACTCCAATTGCCAGGGATCGTTGGTATTGTCACGAATCGCCCGAGGGCAGTTGCAGAGGCCGAGCTGAATCAAATGCTCGAGTCCCTGCGGCACGAATCATTTTATACAGCCGGCACATGGAGCGATCCCGCCCAAGGCATTTATGTTGGTTGGGTGGCTCGCGAGGGCTCGTTTGCAGCCGGAATGCCGCTTCGAAATGAGCGCGGCGACGCGACCTTGATATTTTCAGGCGAAGAATTCCCTGAGCCAGGAACAATTCAGGCGCTGCGGGCTGCTGGACATGCAGTTGCGCCAGATGGGCCGTCTTATTTGGTTCACCGCTACGAAGACGAACCGGACTTTCCCAAGCAGTTGAATGGCAGGTTTCATGGTCTGGTGGCCGACCGTCCCCGCGGGACGGCCATGCTGTTCAATGACCGTTACGGCTTGCAACGAATTTATTACCATCAAGCGAAGGATTCCTTTTACTTCGCTGCTGAGGCAAAGGCAATCCTCAAGGTGCGCCCGGAATTGAGGGTGGCCGATCCGCGCGGCCTGGGTGAGTTCATTGTCTGCGGATGCGTGCTGGAGAACCGGACGCTTTTCACGGGCGTACACGTTCTGCCTCCCGGATCGGCCTGGACCTTTCGTGGCGGAGTGCTGGAGAAAAAGACTACCTACTTCGACCCACGGGAGTGGGAAGGGTTGGAACCACTCAAGCCGGAGGAATATTACGGTCACTTGCGCGATGTCTTCGTTAAAAACCTGCCACGGTATTTTGAAGGACAGGAACAAGTCGGTGTTTCGCTCACGGGGGGCCTCGATACTCGCATCATCATGGCCTGGCGGAACCCCAAACCACACACACTTCCCTGTTACACCTTTGGCAGCATGTATCGTGACAATGAGGACGTGAAGTTAGCCCGGCGCGTCGCGAAAATCTGCGGCCAGTCGCACGAAGTCTTCATAACCGGTGAGGAGTTCCTCTCGCGTTTTGCACATTATGCGGAGCGAACCATTTATCTTACAGATGCCTGCGTGGACCTTGGCCGTTCGCCGGATTTGTATATGAACGAACGGGGACGGCTGATTGCCCCGGTGCGAATCGTTGGCACGTACGGAAGCGAGATGCTCCTGCACGCCGTGATGTTCAAAGCCGACGACCCCATGGCGGGATTGTTCCAAGGGGATTTGCTGCCTCAGATCCAAAAAGCTAAGGCGACATACGACGACAGCCGCCGCGGCCACCCGGTCACCTTCATCGCTTTCCGCCAATCGCCCTGGCACCACTATGGAGTGCTAGGGTTGGAACAGACGCAAGTGGGCGTCCGCACGCCTTTTCTGGATAACGAACTCGTCGAAACCATCTATAAATCACCTGGCCCGGTAGCGATCAACGAAGAAGGTAGGCTGCGGCTGATCCGTGAAGGAAATCCCGCCTTGGCGCAATTGCGGACGGACCGCGGCCTCGGCGATGTAAAAGCCCCGATCACCCACGCTTTCCTTGAGTTTTTGTTCAAGGCAGAATACGCCTACGACTACGGGATGCCACAGTGGGTTGCGCAAGTGGATCACATGTTTTCCGCGCTGCGCCTGGAACGCATTTGGCTCGGCCGGCACAAGCCATTTCATTTTCGAGTGTGGTACCGCGACCAGCTTGCCAACTATGTGCGGGAGATGCTCCTGGACTCGCGTTCGCTGGCCCGGCCCTACCTTGACCCGGGTGCGGTTCGCACTATCGTCAATGGCCACCTCAAAGGCAATCGCAACTACACGACGGAAATCCATCGGCTTCTTTCGCTCGAATTAATGCACCGGCTTTTCTTGGATGCTGCGTAAGCCAGCCGCCCGACGACGGGAGCTAATGGGACTTGGCCTGAGCCCTTCCCTAGTAAGCTCGGCCTCTGCCGGTGACATGTTGATGCGAGTTTCTTCCGCTTCGCAAGAAGTGATTAACTGAACGATGGACAGATGCGAACTTAGAACGGACTGATAGGATGCCTCCATATTTAGCGCTGTTTCTGTGGTTAGTGATTCTGGTAGGGCTGTTCTGGTTTGACCCCGCCAAGGAGCCCAAGGTTTCGGCAGCCTTGTGGGTACCGTTGACATTCTTGTTCTTCATGGCGTCGCGCCAGCCCACGCAGTGGCTTAGCGGGCAAGTAATCGCCGGGGATGAGGCGACGATGAATAGTGCTCTTGAGGATGGGAGCCCCCTAAACCGCACGGTTTTGCTTGCATTGTTCGTTCTGGGCATTGCCATCCTAGTGTCGCGGTCCTTCCGGTGGGGCAATTTCTTTCGACGAAACTGGATACTCACAGCGTACCTTCTTTTCGCGCTCCTCAGCGTTCTTTGGTCGGATTTTCCACTTGCTGCCTTCAGAAAGTGGTTCAGGGATCTCGGCAACTACGTGATGGTTCTGGTGGTTATCTCAGAATCGCTTCCGATGGAGGCCTTGAGTACGCTGCTCCGACGGGTTGGCTATCTGCTGATTCCGCTATCTGTCATGATGATCAAGTACTTCCCGGACCTTGCCAGGCAGTTCGATCCTTGGACCGGGCAGGGCTCATCCTGCGGAGCCACGACGAGCAAGAACATGCTGGGCATTCTGTGCTTGATTTGCGGCATCTACTTTTTTTGGGATATCGTGGTCAGGTGGCCCCATCGTAAGGACAAGCGCCAGAAACGCGTCATCTATGTGGATGTTGTATTGACCTACTTAACTTGGTGGCTTTTAATCACCTGCAACAGCGCCACATCCATGACGTGCCTGACCATCGCCTGCCTGGTGATCTTAGCCGCTCACACTAAGGTGATTCAACGCCACCCCATAATGTTCAGCGCGGCGATACCCGTTATCATCTTGACATACATGTTGTTGTTCTTTGGGATGGGCATGAGCGACACGTTTGCGGGCGCTGTGGGCAGGACTTCGCTCTCCGGCCGACCCGAGATTTGGCAACTCGTTCTGAGTCAGCATTCGAATCCCCTCCTCGGCACCGGATATGAGAGCTTCTGGATGGGGCCGCGACTCCAGCGGATCTGGTCGGCAGGTTGGGGAGGCCTCAATGAGGCGCACAACGGTTATCTGGAAGTCTATCTGAATTTAGGTTACATAGGGCTCTTGCTGCTCCTTTTGTTTATGGCGGCCGTCTACCGGAATATCTACAAGAAGCTTAAACCCTTTTCTAGCACCGGATCATTCGCCTTGGCGATCTGGACCGCTTTCGCTTTTCACAATTCCACGGAGGCAGACTTCCGCACCGGCCTGATGTGGCTCGTTTTTGTCCTGGCAGCCTTGGCCGTCTCCGGAGTTGAGCGCGAGCAGGTTAGCGAGGAAAAAGCGCTGCACCGTGCGCGGGCACCGGAGCAATCTCCATCTCGGATTGCGTTTAGCCCGCTACCGTATACTCGGAGGAGTTCATGAGTCGGTTGCGAATCCTGGTTCTAGCGCCCGACGGTAATCCTGAGACTGTCAGTATACCGTTTGTTACTTACTCTCATGCAGCAGCGTTGGCCAAACTCCATGACGTCAGTCTGGTAATCGGATCGCCCGTAGAGGCGCCGGTGCGCCGCGCGAATGCGCCATTCCACAGCATCGAAGTGGTCCCGATGCCGTTGTTGGAGCGCATCTATGCGTGGAGTTTGCGTAGGATTTTCAAGTACAACTACGACACGCAGGTCTTAACCGCCTTCGCGTATCCTTTTGCCCTTGCTTTTGAGTGGTACGCCTGGCGGCAGCTGAAGCATCGCATTATTGCGGGCGAGTTTGATGTGGTTCTACGCGTGCTGCCCATGTCACCGAGCTTGGCGAGTCCCTTCGCTTTCTTCCTGCGGAAAGGACCGATACCCTTCGTGCTCGGCCCTCTGAATGGAGGCTTGCCCTGGCCACCAGGCTTTGCCCAACTCGAAAATCAAAAGGAGTGGATCTCCGGCCTCCGGACCGCGTACCGCTATCTGCCTTTCGCTCGATCCACCTATCGCCACGCCACCGCAATTATTGCCGCTTCTTCTCAAGTGTGTTCCGAATTTGCCGCTTACAGCGACAAAGTATTTTTTGTCCCGGAGCCCGGCATCGCAGCTTCCTTGTGTTCGACGGACACACGTAGTCCGCAGCCCGCTGCCAAACTTAATCTGATTTTCGTCGGCGGCTTGGTTCCCCGAAAGGCTTGCGACCTGGCTTTGCGCGCGGTCGCTCCTCTTTTGCGGAAGGATTTGGCGCAGTTTACCGTCGTTGGAGATGGCCCCGAGCGGAGCCGCATCGAGCAGCTCATAAGGTCCCTCGGAATTGAGAACTCCGTCACTTTGTGTGGTTGGGTGAGTCATGCGGAAGTTCTCAGCCGGTTACGTGCCGCGGATGTGCTCGTGTTTCCATCGCTTCGCGATAACGGTGCGGGCATAGTTTTCGAGGCACTCGGCACAGGCGTTGTCCCGGTGGTGGCGGACTTCGGCGGACCCGGTGATATCGTTCATCCGGAGGTAGGTTACAAAGTGCCTCTCACAAACGAGAATGATATTGTGGCTCAGATGGAAAAGATTCTCTTCGAGTTGGCCAACAACCGGGATCGGCTGGAACAGTTGCGGCGCCAAGGAATGGCTTATGTTCGGGAATGCCTCACTTGGGATGCAAAGGCGCAGTCCACCTCTCGGATTCTCCAATGGGCAGTCAAGCAAGGCCTAAAACCCGACTTTCCGCCTCCAAAGAGGCTACAACCCATGTCCATTGGCGGATCTTGAGAACCGTAGCCCGACCGTCCGGGCAAAAGTCGATTAACAGAATAGCAAAGTTATCGGACTCAACGAACCTTTTCGAGAGAAAACCCACCGCCTTATAAAATTCCGTTGCCCCCTTCAGGAGGGATGATGAAAGCTGCAGTATCAAGTCCTGTCACCATGAAAAGCTATCTTAGAACTGTGCTTCGCCCAATCCTCTCACCGAGAATGCTCCAATTCATTCGGCGCGAGTGGTGGTATATTTCGTCTTACTTCCCCCGGTTAATCACATCCCTGGTCGTCAAGCGCACGCCAGATGTCCACAGCTTCGGCGCGAAGCTGATCCCGATATCTCTTGGGGAGCAACTCCGAAACGTGAACGCTTTTGCGCCGACAAAGACGTGCCGGGTAATGACCAAGTACGGCAGCGACAAAGGTCGCCTTCACAACTACACTACGGTGTACTCGGCTCTCTTCGAGGACCGTGGTGACCAGTCTCTGAAGCTCTTTGAGCTCGGCTTGGGCACCAACGACCCGGACCTACCGTCAAGCATGGGAGTGTTCGGGGCACCCGGGGCGTCCCATCGGGGATGGCGGGAGCTTTTCCCCCACGCATTCGTGTATGGGGCAGACATCGATCGGAGGATTTTATTTCAGGAAGACCGGATCAAAACATTTTATTGCAATCAACTGGATCCGGCTTCGATCCACGAGCTGTGGTCACAGCCGGAACTTCAGGGTGGTGCGGATATTATCATCGAGGATGGGCTACATACTTTTGAAGCGAATGATACTTTCCTGCAAGAGTCGCTCGATCAACTTCGGCCGGGCGGCATCTTAGTTACCGAAGACATTCTATGGGGCGACGTGGAGAAGTGGTACGGCCGGCTCGAATCCGTTTACGCAAAGAAGTACCCGACCTACGAATTCGCAATCGTAGTCTTGCCCCACGGCCATCACCAGGACCACAACATGCTCGTCGTCCGCCGGGGCGCGAGCTAAGGTCTATTGGCCTGAGTCTCTCCTCTCCGCTCTGCACGGACTGCAGTGTAAGGGGTGTATTGTCATCCGGCTACTGAACCGTCGCATCCAAGTTCGTTGGAGGATTCACAGTCACTGTAGTGGTGCCGCCGGCAATAAGCGGATGCGGATAGGTATAAGGCGTATAGCTAGGGCTCGATGGCCAACCACCGTCTCCGCAAATAGACAAAGCACCCTGCCCGCCGCTGCCGCTCTGGTTCCAACTACCCTGGTCAGTTGCCCAGTATGCTACCCCTGTTGTGCAGCTCGCTGGACGGCTCGCCAAGGTGCCAAATCCAGTCCCGCTTGAACCATCGAAACTAGGATTTGCGAGATAGAAATTTTTGTCTGCTAGGATACCTTGGGAATCGGAACTGAATGCTCCGTGTGTGGGAGTGCCGCCTGATCCTGCCGTATCCATAAACTCATACGAAGGATCAAGCGTTTCAGTAGTCGCCCCGATCGGTGCCGGGGTGCGCCCTGACAGCAAAGCTCCTCCAGAGGCCGTTGGCTGGTCCAGACACCGGGAGGCTCGCAAAATCACGTAGGAATCTCCAGTTGTCCATGTCCAGTTAGGGTAGGGGGGGTTGAAGTAGGAAATAGTATTTGAGGTGTTCGCACCGATTTCGTAGGAGTTACCGGTCGTTATATCCACCACATTGTACGGGTTTCCGCTAATTACCCATTGGTTTGTTGACCATGACTTCGTGCCGTCGGTGAGCGAGGGTGACCCGGTGCTGCCGGTCATGGTGCCTGCGGCGTAGAGCGTGCTCCCGAGAATCGCGATGGTGTCACCGGCCTTAAAAGTTCCAGCAGAAGCTATCTTCGACAATTGCCAAGTGAGCGCCAGTGTGGAGGAAGTGTTGCTCCCGATGCCGGCGAGTGCTCCGGTCGTCTGGTCAAAGGCGACGTAATACCGACTCCCGGGGCTGCTGGAAGAGTGGTTGAAAACTCCGGCCGTCAAAGGCGTTCCTATCAGTGCAATCAACCCTGAGCCAAGCGAGGCAATCTTGTATGTGCCGACGATTGTTCCACCATCGTTTACATCGTAAGGATTGGTGCCATCGCACAGCCCCCAAGACGTGGGACGGTACCGCCTTTGCGTCGCAACGGCAGCGTAATAGCTGAACCACCCTCCTCCGCGGCCAGTGAACGTATTTCCCCAGATGATTCCGACTCCACTTCGCATCCCGAAACCGTTGCAGCCTTGAGAGCTGTTCGTGCAGTTCAGTGTGTTTTGATAGGCTTCCATCTGCCGGCCACCCCGAGGTCTGCCGGTTGTTTCAGAGCCATGATTTGTGCATGCCGACGCGGTCGACACACCGTTAAAGGTGTTAAAGCGACAGGTAAACCGGCCCCCGCCGCCAGTTCCTAGACTCGTGTCGGTGTCGGTACCGAATGCGTAATTGAAGGTGTTGTTCTCCAGATAAAACTGTTGCGCCCTTCCAAACGAGTCGGCCGCCGACCAAGATTGGTCTCCGTAACTGCCTACGCCTTGCCAGGAAGGATAAGCGATATTTATCAGGTCAACACCATTGCAATCGGGAAAGGTGTCTCCCACATTGTTATGGTCTGCAACCCCGAACACGCCAGCGACACCCACGAACGAGGAATCTGCCACGTCGCACATGGCCCCGGTTGGAATCGTCAGATTGTCCACTCGAAGATTAGGGCACCCGCTTGAATTGCACGTTCCCATGACTTGTATGGGATACGCGCTGGGGTTGTTGGTTCCAGAAGTGGGAAACTTTATGCAGGAGATGCGCGTGGTAGGGGACGTAGCACTTGGGCTTATTCTAAGCATTGCCAGCGGACTGATCGCCCACGTTATTACGGTATTAGAGGCGCAGGACGAGCTTGGCGTTTGTGTTCCTGGAGTAGAGTTAGGCGTGCCGTTGCCGAGGATGGCGATCCCCACACCGCTTGGAGCAGTTATGCCAGTTGTCCAAGTGCACGATCCTGCCGGGATATTAATAGTGTCCCCGTTCACTGCCGTATGTGTTGGCCCATTGATGACAGCGTTCACGTCGGCGTAGCTACAGGATTTGGCGGTATAGGCTTCCTGTGCCTTTGCAATAGGCGCAAGAAAAAGCAGTAAAGCGAAGGAAACGAAGACGTATTGGAGTCTATTCATTTTGTCAGTATTCCCTGTAATCACGTAAACTTTGCCACGAGAATCTATAATGTGCGGAACCAACAATGAAATCTACTGTACTCTTGGGCAGTCCTGGTACAGGCATTGCATTCAGTCATTCCCAGGCAAAAAGGCAAATGAAAATTGAGATCCATCTCGACCGCTTTTGCCGGGCCATGGCCTACTCAACCTAATGCGCTTTTCAACACAGAACGCTAAGTCTTGCATTTTCAATTCAACATATGCGTTGCAAGCTCAATATTCACATCTTTGTGAGAGGCTCTTGCAGACCGATTGCGGATTTAGCCATTGCCCCCTGTGGGGCTAATGGCGGTAGCGCGTGCCTCGGTCCCTGTGGGACGGTTGCAGCTCAGTCGAACGCGCCACCGCCAGATCCCTCACCTCTTGCCGACTAACGGTCAAAGTGCAAATGCCGCCGTACGGGCGATCCACTCGATGGAACCGAGTTGCCGTCTCGAGCCCAGTTTTCAACTTGGGAGCCAGTGACAGTACATGAAACCGCTTGTGTCTATCCTAATTCCCGCGTACAACGCCGAGAGATGGATCGGGTATACGCTCGAGTCTGCAGTGAATCAGACTTGGCCGCGCAAGGAGATTATCGTCGTGGACGATGGCTCCCGGGACCGCACCTCCGAGGTGGCTCGCGGATTTGCTACTAAGGATGTAAAGGTAGTTTCGACGGAGAACCACGGTCTATCGGGCGCGCAAAACAACGCGTTCAAGCTATGCCAGGGAGACTTCGTGCAGCTGCTCGATGCGGACGACCTTCTGTCGCCAGACAAAATCGAGAGGCAAGTTGTCGCTCTGCAGGAAACTGGCAACCGGCGAATACTTGCATCCTCACCGTGGGCTCCCTTTTACTTTCGAGCGAATCGAGCGCAGTTCGTTCCAAACTCCTTGTGGCAAGATCTTTCGCCACTTGAATGGCTTCTGCGGAAAATGGGCGAAAGTCTCCACATGGGAAACTTCACTTGGCTGGTGAGCCGAGAGATTGCCGAGGCGGCAGGGCCTTGGGACGAGAGCCTTCAATACGATCAGGATGGCGAGTATTTTTGCCGCGTCCTTCTGGCGTCACAGGGCACTCGTTTCGTGCCAGAAGGCAGGGCGTATTACAGAGCCAGCGGCTCGAATAGCGTAAGCTATATCGGGAACTCGGATAAGAAGAAGGAATCGCTTCTACGCTCAATCAAACTACACATTCAGTACCTGCAATCACTGGAAAATAGCGACCGTGTTCGGCAGGCATGTCTGAAATATCTACAATCATGGTCCATCGCTTTCTATCCCGAAGCGCCGGACATTTTTACCGAACTCCAGGCTTTGGCAAGCCAGCTTGGAGGCCAGCTGGAGCCGCCGCGTCTTACCTGGAAAATCGCTTGGATGGAGCTATTTTTCGGCCGGCGAGCCACGCAACGGACGCTAATAGCATTTCAAAATAAGAGAGCATCCCTGATCAGGACTTGGGACAAAGCGATGTACGAATGGGAGAGTCGCAAGGCCGTATCCGGCCGCCCCACGGGAGCACGCAGCGTTATGGAACAACCATAAAGGTTAGTGCCCACGTGCCGGATGCCTGGCAGGCATCATTTGCGGCCTGGCTTAACCCCCGGTCACGTCAATTCTGTTGACGCGTGGTACAAAGTAGACACTGTGTCGCCTGCGCGCTATTTGAGATGAAGTGTTCAAGGACGTGGAACCGGCTACCTATATATGCCTCAAGTTCAGCAAAGCTCCATTCGCGGATATGAGCCGGATTGTGGGGAGGACCGTTGTGGGTACCGGTCCGGAGTAAGTTTCGATCGGGAGTTGAAAGAACTACATATTTCGGGTCGAGCGAGGCGATGTATGACAGAAGTTCGTTAGGACCGAGAACGTGCTCAATGACGTCAGCACAGATAACTAGATCTGCCGACATTCGAGGAGTAGTCCTGAAATCTAGTTCCATCCAAGTCAGATGCGGATATTTTGTCTTTAACCATTCGCAGGTCGTCGCAACGTCTAGTCCGATGAAATTAGTCCCTTTAAAATACGCAGTCAATTTGTAGGCTGAGCCACAGCCGATGTCACATACGATTGCCAGACGCTTCTGGTCAAATACCTCCCGCGCGAATCGGTATACTTCCTTTTGCCACATATCCGTATTTTCAGTGTCGTCATAGTAGCTGGCCTCGGTTCGATGACGGTAACCGTCGTGGATGAAGTAATGCTCGGCCACGCCGACGGAGAGCCACTCGTCGTGGGGAGGGAAGGTACCCATGATGGGCAATTCCGGCTCTTCCTGGCGCTTGCGGACGATGTCAAATCCGACTAAAGCGAAGGACCTGTGCAAATTAGTCTTCAGTCTGTTGAGAATTGTTTGATGTGCGTTTGCCATTGTGCTCTCCGCGCTAACATTCTGGAGTCAGAATCTGCTCTTAGACATCGAGAACGTCACCGATTGTATAACGATCTCGCCCCCCGACGGACTATGGGAGAATCGCAAGGCTCCATCCGGCCAGGCCAATTACGACCGAGCAACACGATGAAATAACGTCGAAAGCCTGTTTCGACGTGAACACACCTTCTTGAACGGGTCAGTTCTGCCGTTTCTGAGGATCGCAAAGTCGATTAAGTTCAATCTTATTGCAGGATTCTATTTTGCCAACGCAAGAACAATCTGCGGACGTTCTTAGCACCGATCACCTCCAGGCGGACCTGAAGGGTCGATCTGTGCGCGGCGGTTTGTTGACAATCAGTTCGCAAGGGACACAGTACGTTTTCGCATTCCTTTCCACCGTGGTTTTGGCCAGAATTCTGACTCCCACGGATTTTGGGCTGGTAGCAATGGTAGTTGCTGTTACGGGGTTAGGCCAGGCCTTCGCCGATCTCGGTCTCTCGGAAGCGACCATTCAAAGCCAGGAGATCAATCACAACCAGGTCAGCGCGCTTTTTTGGATCAACGTGGGAATTGGAGTCGTCCTCACCAGTATCACGATCTGCTTGGCTCCAGTATTGGCTTGGTTTTATAAACAGCCGAGCGTCGAGGCAATCACGCTTGTCTTTTCTCTGACGTTTCTCATTTGTGGCCTACGGGTTCAACACGAGGCAATTCTACGGCGGCAAATGCGCTTTTCCGCGCTGGCCTTTCGAGACATCGTGTCCCTTGCTCTAGGCGTATTGGTTTCCATCTTGATGGCACTGAAAGGCGCCGGGTATTGGGCCTTGGTGGCACAGCCCTTGACCACGAATTTCGCGCAACTCGTCTTATCCTGGACGATGGTGAAGTGGATCCCGAGTTTACCGCGCCGCGACGCCAAAGTGCGCTCAATGATCACCTTTGGCGGTAACGTTGCCGCGAGCTACCTACTCATCAATGTGAATCGCAGCGCGGGCAATACCTTGGTTGGCTGGTACAGCGGAGCCGGGCCGCTGGGGCTCTACTCGCGAGCCTACAACCTGCTGATGCTGCCCGTACGGCAGCTGAGCGCTCCGGCCGGTGCTGTAGTGGTTCCCGCCTTCAGCCGATTACAGGACAGTCCGGAGCGATTAGCGAGACACTATCTGCGCGCTATTGGTCTCATCGCCTGGCTCGGCGCTCCGATTTTTGGATTTCTCTTCGTGGCTGCCGAGCCAGTAATCACCCTGGTTCTGGGCGCCAAGTGGGAAGAGGCAGCACCGGTTTTCCAGTTGCTGGTAATCTCCGCTCTGGGTCATCTCCTCTTTGAGTCAGCCGTGTGGTTGTTTATTAGCCGGGGCCAATCGAGACGCCTCCTCAAACTCCTGATAATCATTACTCCTTTAAATATATGCAGCTTTGCGATCGGTTTGCCTTTCGGCATCAAGGGGGTGGCCCTATCCAGCTCTCTGATGCTCATCGGGATGCTCCCATGGATAATGAGCTTCAGCTTTCGCGGCACCAGTTTGACTTTGCAAAGTCTTGGGCGTGCCCTGCTGCACCCTGTTTTGCTGAGTTTGTTTGGCATTTCTCTTGCAATGCTTGCTCAACACTTTTTCAAACCGGTCGGGATGCTGAAGGAATCCTTTGTTCTCGCCTTGGGGTTCGCCAGCGCATATTTGTTTGCAGCATTTATTCCCGCAGTTCGTAATGAGGTTGCTTCATTTAGAGATTTGTTGAGCACATTCAAGCCGTCTGGGCAAGCCTAGCCAAACCGACTACCCATTGAATTCTTGCGGTTCTAGGTAAGAATGGATGCGTAACGAGCCAACCTTGCGGGAAGTGTTGTAGGTTTATCAATGAGAAGATTTGCGTGGCCGACCTGTGAGCTCGGATGAAACCCTTTCCCGTGATGCAAATTCCCGTCTCCACGGTTGAAAGCTCGATCCCGTGCACACTCCGATCTGGAATGATGCGTCGGGACAAAGCAGTCTTCGAATACGAAGCACGCCCGACCTGCCGTCAGACCGAATGGATGTTCCAATGAAATCAGGTGCAAAGAGCACCAACCCCGCGGAGCACCCGCAACAAGCGCTTGAGATAGAAGTGTCCCTGCTCACCGGCGCGGCTGATAAACCTTATGCATTTGGTTTGGCGACAGAGTTAGCCGCAGAAGAAGTTGTGCTTGATGTGATTGGCAATGATGAGCTTGATTGCCCCGAATTTCACGGTTCGCCAAAGCTGAACTTCCTGAATCTGCGTGGCGACCAAAACCCAAATGTAAGCGGGTTTAGGAAAGCGCTCAGAGTCCTAAACTACTATCTCAAACTCATCCGATACGCGGCTGGCGCCCAACCCAGGATTTTTCACATTCTTTGGAATAACAAGTTCAAACACTTTGATCGCACCATCCTGATGCTCTACTACCGTTGGCTCGGGAAAAAAGTGGTTCTCACGGTCCACAACGTGAATGCCGAGACGAGGGATTCTCGCGACTCGTGGTGGAACCGGCTAACACTTCGTCTGCAATACCAGCTCTCCGACCATCTTTTCCTTCACACAGAGAAAATGAGGGACGAACTCATCGAAGGTTTTGGGGTAGCCAGGGACCGCACTACCGTTATTCCATTTGGGATTAACAATGCAGTGCCCAACACGGATCTAAGCTCGCGGGAGGCGCGCGCGCGGCTGGGCATCCGTGAAAATGAAAAGGTGATTTTGTTTTTCGGCCACATCGCCCCGTACAAGGGATTGGAATATCTCGTTGCCGCATTTCGAAAGGTCGCGCTTAAGCAAGGTGAATATCGTCTCGTCGTCGCAGGAAGACCCAAGGATTGCGAAAAATATTGGCAAGAAATTCTTGATTCGATCCGTGACGAGGTGCGGGACGCCCGAATCCTGCTGAGGGCTGATTATATTCCGGATGAGGAGACGGAGGTCTTTTTCAAAGCGGCGGATGTTATGGTTCTCCCGTACAGATATATTTACCAGAGTGGTGTTCTCTTTCTTGGGTACAGCTTTGGCTTGCCAGTGCTTGCCGCGGATGTGGGGTCTCTGAAAGAGGAAGTTGTCGAGGGCAAGACTGGCTTCGTTTTTGCCCCGGAAAACTCGGAAGACCTAGCCAGAGTCATTGAAAATTATTTCGCCAGTGATCTGTACAAGGAATTAAGCAGCCGGCGGCGGGGAATAATAGACTATGCGAACGAACGCAATTCTTGGCACGTGGTTGGAGAACTGACCAGAGGCGTCTATTCAAAGTTACTCCATCACGAAACACAGGAAAAACTTTTGAATGAAAGACAATCGGAGGCTCACGGTGGATGAAATTCTCACCACGAGCGACAGACCCGGAGTGCGCGGAAGCGTAGATCCGAAAGCGGACCAGCAGCGAAACTTCGTGATTGCTCCCGATCAGCGCGTCCTCATAACCGGTGCGGCAGGTTTTATCGGCAATCGGGTCTTGGAACGCCTGCTGGAGCGCGGATTCCGAAACTTGGTCTGTTTGGTTCGGCCGTCCAGCAACCTCAGTAGATTGAACGCTGTCATCGAGCGACGGCCGGAGGGCGCTAAGATCGAACTGGTGAAAGGTAACCTGCTGTCCCGCCAGGACTGTGAGCTCGCCTGCAAGGATGCAGCTCTCATCCTCCATCTGGCCGCAGGCGTTAGCGAAAAATCTTTTCCGAATGCCGTTCTGAATTCCGTTGTTACAACCCGCAATCTGCTCGATGCGTGTGCGCGAAATGGCAGTTTGGCACGCTTCGTACTTGTCAGCTCATTTGCTGTGTATTCAAACCGTAAAAAACGCCAATGGCGCATCCTTGACGAATCGTGTCCAGTAGAAAAACACCCCGAGCAACGCGGAGAGCCTTACTGCTTTGCGAAAGTGAAGCAGGAAGAGCTTCTTCGGGAATATGGAAAGAATTTGGGAGTCCCTTATGTTGTGGTTAGGCCGGGCAGTGTATATGGTGAAGGAAAAGCAGAAATAACGGGTCGCGTAGGTTTGGGTACATTTGGACTTTTTCTGCACCTCGGAGGCTCCAATCCCATACCGTTCACATACGTGGATAACTGCGCAGAGGCGATCGTGCTCGCAGGGCTAGTTCCGGGTGTTGAGGGTGAGGCATTCAACATCGTGGATGATAATCTTCCATCAAGCCGCCAGTTTTTGCGGCTTCACAAAAGGAGTGTTAGGCGCTTCCGCTCGATTTACGTACCCCACTTCGTCAGCTATGCCCTCTGCTACTTGTGGGAGAGATACTCGCACTGGTCGGAAGGGCAGTTGCCGCCCGCCTTTAACCGGAACCGCTGGCACGCCTATTGGAAAAAAACTCGTTATAGCAACCGGAAGCTGAAATCCAAACTTGGCTGGGTGCCAATCATCTCGACTTCAGAAGCCTTGAAGCAATATTTTGCCGCTTGCGGACAGGATGCACACAGTGCTTAAAGTCGCCATCATAGGATGCGGAAAGATTGCTGACGGCCATGTGTCGCAGATCCTGAGGATCAAGGGATGCGAGATTGTTGCCGTGTGCGACCGTGAAGCCCTCATGGCAAAGCAGCTCTACGAGCGTTTCCCGATCAAAGCGTATTTCACGGATGTAATGGAACTTCTCGATGCGGCTCGGCCCGATGTGGTGCACATTACCACACCGCCCGAAACTCATTTTGACATCGCCAGGGACTGTCTCGGACATGGTTGTCACGTCTACATCGAAAAGCCTTTCACTGTCTTCGCGGAGCAGGCGAAACAGCTCGTGTCCCTGGCGGAAAGCAAGGGCTTGAAACTGACGGTCGGGCACAACTACCAGTTCAGCCACGTAGCTCGGCGAATGCGAAACTTGGTGCAAAGTGGTTATCTTGGGGGATCTCCTGTACACATGGAGAGCTACTATTCCTATAATCTGAGTGACCCGAGCTATGCAAAAGCACTGTTGGGCGACAAGCAACATTGGGTAAGAAAACTGCCGGGCAAGCTGCTTCAGAACATCATCAGCCACGGAGTGGCGAGAATTGCCGAGTTTTTCACGGGCGACGGGCTGCAGGTGATTGCTTATGGTTTTACGAGCCCGCTCCTGAAACGAATCGATGAAAATGAGATTGTAGATGAGCTTAGGGTCATCCTCAGTGAAGGAGAACGCTTAACAGCCTATTTCACCTTTTCCTCCCAGATGCGGCCCTCACTCCATGAGTTTCGAATTTACGGTCCGGCGAACGGGCTGCTTCTTGATCAGGAACATGAAATTCTGATCAAGCTTCCTGGGGACAGATTCAAGAGCTATGCGGATAAGTTTATCCCTGCGGGTATATTCGCAAAGCAGTATCTTGGAAACGTTGCGAGCAATCTTAAATTGTTCTTGAAGCGGGACTTTCACATGGATGCGGGCATGAAGTGTCTTATCGAATCCTTCTACAACTCGATTCGAGAAGGCGCCCCACTGCCGATCCCCTATCGCGAGATTCTCCTAACCGTCCGAATCATGGATTTAATTTTCGAACAACTTGCCAACAACACCAGGCAGGTTCAGTTCGCTTCACAATCAGAAGCAAGATGACCAGCCACAGTCGTCGAATGCATAGAACACAAATGATTGTTGCAGTCGAGAACTTCTTCAGAAGTGCTTGCCTGATGTCGATAAAAAGTCAGCGAAAACGAGGCTTGTCCCTGTGATTTTCCAATTGGCTGAGAGATTCCCTGGAGCAAATCGATGATCATTACGCGTACTCCACTCCGTATTTCCTTCTTCGGTGGTGGAACGGACTACCCCGTGTGGTCCAATCAAAACGGAGGGGCGGTTCTTTCGACAGCCATTGATAAGTACTGCTACATCACCTGCCGCCGGATGCCGCCTTTCTTCGATTATCGAAGCCGCGTCTCCTACTCCAAGGTCGAAAACGTTGCTAGCAATGAGGCGATCGAGCATCCTTCGGTGCGAGGCTGTCTGCAATTTCTGAAAATTCGGGAAGGCGTCGAAATTCACCACGTTGCTGATTTGCCCGCTCGCACAGGCCTGGGGACAAGTTCCGCGTTCACGGTTGGCCTTCTGCTTGGACTCTATGCCCTTCAAGATCGCATGCGCGATAAGCAGGCTCTGGCCCAGGATGCGATTTATGTTGAACAGGAAGTGCTCAAAGAGGCCGTAGGATCGCAGGATCAGATCGCCGCGGCTTATGGCGGACTGAATCGCGTCAACTTTCATCGTGATGGAAGTTTCGATGTGCAACCGGTGTTCGCTCCTCGCGAGAGGATTGCAGAGCTCCAGGATCACGTGGCGCTCTTCTTCACAGGCTTTGCGCGCACTGCGTCAGAGGTGGCACAAGTGCAGATCAAAGAAACACATAAGCGGCAGACAGAGCTTTCCGCAATGTATCAGATGGTCGCTGAAGCTGAAGCGATCATCACCAACACTAGCCGGTCGATCCTCGAGTTCGGGCGCTTGCTGCAAGAGAGCTGGAAGCTCAAGAAATCCCTGACGGATAAGATTTCCAACCCTCATCTTGATGAAATCTACCAGGCTGGCCTCGACGCGGGAGCAATTGGAGGCAAGCTGCTCGGCGCCGGTGGTGGAGGTTTCATGCTTTTCTTTGTTCCTCCTCAAGGGCGAAAGGCCTTGATCAACCGTTTGAACAAACTGCTGTGCGTGCCAATTACGTTCCCTGCTCGAGGAAGCCAGGTTGTCGTATATGAGCAGGAGCCCACTTACAAGGAAGCCGAAGAGGTTCAGGTTTAGCCGATGTTTCAAATGCCCGATGCGGTCATCCTGGCGGGGGGAGCAGGGCTCCGGCTGAAATCAGTCACCGGAGAAACGCCTAAACCGATGGCGAAAATCGGTGAACGCCCGTTTCTGGAGATCCTTTTTCATCAGCTAAAACGGCAAGGTTTGGTCCGCATCGTTCTGAGTGTGGGTCAGAAGCAGCGGGTGATCCGTGAACATTTTGGAGAGAATACATCCGGATTGCAGCTTTGCTACTCACTCGAGCAGATGCCTTTGGGGACAGGTGGGGCTCTGCGCCAGTCGGTAGCGCACGTCGTCACGAAAAACTTTCTTGCCTTGAACGGTGACAGTTATACCGACGTGAATTTGGAACAATTGATGTTGGCGCATTTTAATGCCAAAGCCGACGTCACCATGGCAGTGATACCTGAATCCCGCAGCGATGCCGGATCGGTCGTGTTTGATCAAGATGGCAAAGTGACGGCCTTTGCGGAAAAACAGTTCGTACAAGGGTCGTCCTACCTCAGCGCTGGAATCTACATGTTGAACAAGGATCTTGTGGAGGAGATAGCATCGGGTGTCAACATTTCCCTGGAAGAGCATCTTTTCCCGAGGTGGCTCGCCAGCGGGAAGCACATCCAGGCTTTTGTCTCTCCTGCACGATGCATCGACATCGGTACGCCAGAACGCTACCTGGAGGCACAAGGTCTGCTGGCCAAAGTTGAATCGGCGGAATCCATAATTCAAAATGAGGACCAACCATGAAGGTAATGATTACAGGTGCAGCAGGATTTATAGCTCCATTTCTGGCCCGGCAATGCATCGCGTCTGGCTGCTCCGTGCTGGGGCTTGATCACCGCGAGCCCAAGAATTCCTGGCCTGACGCTGCTTTCGAACGCTGTGATGTGAGGGACGGCGGGCGTTTCTCGGAGCTCATTGCGAAATTTGCGCCAGAACGCGTTTTTCATCTCGCCGCTCAAAGCTATCCAACCGTCTCCTTGGCCCGTCCGCAAGAAACCTTCGAATCGAATGTGGGGGGGACCATAAATCTTTTTGAAGCCCTGCGCACGCTCAAACTTTCGCCCACGGTCGTGGTCGCCTGCTCAAGCGCGGAGTATGGCCTTGTTGCCAGCAAGGATTTGCCGGTTCGAGAAACCCATCCACTTTTGCCGCTGCATCCCTACGGCGTGAGCAAAGTCGCTCAGGATTTGCTCGCCGCTCAGTATTATGCAAACTACAAAATTCCCGCCATACGCATCAGAATCTTTAACACCACCGGCCCCGGGAAAAAAGATGATGTTTGTTCTGACCTCACCAAGCGGGCGATTGAAATCGTGCTGGGAATTCACCCTCCCGTGATGAAAGTGGGGAACACCAACACGCGGCGCGCGATCATCGATGTGCGCGATCAGGTTCGAGGACTTTGGCTGGCGGCAGAGCATTGCGAACCGGGCGAAGTTTACAACCTCGGAGCCGAAAGCATCTATTCGGTAGAGGAGATCATCGAGGAGATTCGTTCTCAAGTCGGAGTGAAATTCGAGCTAGAGCGAGAACCGAGCCTGGTTCGGGCTTGCGATGAGCCGGTCATTGCAGGGGATATGACCAAGTTCAGGAGCCGCTGCACGTGGAATCCCGGAATCCCGTTGCGCACAACCGTACGCGACATGTTGGAGTGGTGGAGGAACCAGCTCACGGGGTCACTGCAGCCGGCATCGACTCAGAAAGCTTGACCGGAGACTACTGAAACAAGCTCGGACGCGCTCCGTCGCTCCTCAACAATGAAAGCGTTCCTTCGAGACTCCAGCTGCCTTCATCCGAAGACTGGCCGAGCCGGAGCAAATTACAAAGCGGCTTGCATTTAAATAAGTGACGAATAAGACCCTACGACGAAACGAGAGGATTTAATGAGCACAGAGGTAAAACCCATCGCTCCTGCAACGGGAGAAGTCGCGGGAAATCTGATTCCCACGCAACAAGTTCATAAATCGGTTCTGCGGTTTATCGATTGGTTGCAAAATTACGGAGAAGTTTCCTACGACTTCCAGAGTTATTTTTCCAGCGATCTGACGCGGGCGGCCAAAGCGCTATACTACAAAAACCCTATCCTGGGAACCATTGCAGTCTCTCCGATGGTGTTTTCCGAGGCGTTTGTTCCGTCGGCCAGGCGGTTGTTCTGGAAGCCGCAACGTTTTCCCATTGCAGATGCACATTACGCGATGGGTTTCGGCCTGCTCGCGAAGTTTTCTCAACCAGAGAAATATCACCAGCGGGCGGTCCACTTCCTCGAAGTTCTTCTCGAGACACGGTGTCCCGGGTATGAAAACTACTGCTGGGGCTACCCGTTCAACTGGGAAACGGTCCGTGGCACGATCGTATCTGGAACGCCGCTCATAACCACGGTTCCCTACGTATACGAAGCCTTTCGGGAAGTTTATCAATTTGACCAAAACCCCAAATGGCGTCAGATAATGCGATCGATCGCCCAGCATGGCCTCCTCGACTATAAAGATTTCAAAGCTTCCGACAATGCCTCTTCGTGTTCTTATACTCCGTTCCCGGAAAACTCCGTGGGTGTCGTGAATGCGAATGCCTATCGCGCGTTTCTCCTGACATGTGCGGCGTTCGATTTCTCAGACGAAAAATACGCAAAAGTCGCGGAGAGAAATCTCAATTTTGTGCTTGAGTTCCAAAGCCCGGACGGCTCATGGCGCTATGCCACCGATGGAACGAGAGATTTTGTGGATCATTTTCATACCTGTTTTGTGCTCAAGGCGCTTGCTAAGATTGAGGCACTTACCGGTCACCAGGGGTGTACCAAGGCCATTGAGAGAGGAATCGATTACTACACCAAGAATCTGTTTGATGAAAACGGTGTGCCAAAACCATTTTCCCGTGCTCCTCGCCTTACGGTATATCGGCGAGAACTGTATGATTATGCAGAGTGCATCAACTTGGCTGTGTTGCTGCGAGGACGCTTTCCAAAGTTGGATGAAAACTTGTCGGTCATTATAGATCAGATCCTAACCCGCTGGCAAAAACCGGATGGCTCCTTCCGCAGCCGTCAACTTCACTTGGGCTGGGATAATACTCCCATGCATCGCTGGGCTTCTTCGCAGCTCTTCCGAAGTCTTTGTTTTTTGCTGTATCGAACCACTCAGGACGTTGCACGTGCCTAAGAAATCCAAGGATTGATTCGAATGGAAGCCAAAGGTGGGAAAACTGTGGAACCCAAAAATAACCCTGACGCCTTGCGCGCCCTGCTACGCGACAGGATCGGGCGCAGCATCGAACTCAAGGAAGCTTTGCTCAAGGATGAGCACTTCCAGGGATTGGTAATGCAAGTCGCGATGCAAATAGTTAAATCACTTGAGCGGGGCGGGAAGGTATTCTTCTTCGGAAATGGAGGTAGCGCTGCGGATGCGCAGCATCTAGCTGCCGAATTCACCGGCCGTTTCCTGAAGGAAAGAAGGGCGTTGCCGGCATTAGCGCTGAGTGTGAACTCATCCTCTTTGACCGCGATCGGAAATGATTACGGGTTTGACATCGTCTTTGCTCGTCAGCTAGAGGCCTTGGGCAGAGAGGGAGATGTTGCGGTCGGCATATCCACAAGCGGAAATTCCCCGAATGTGATGCGGGCGATGGAAACTGCCAATTCGAAGTCCATCTTCTCGGTTGCGCTTACGGGAAAATCCGGAGGAACTTTGAAAAATATCGCGGACTGCACCATTTGTATTCCTTCGGAAGAAACGCCCCGAATCCAAGAATGTCATATCCTAACCGGCCATTTAATTTGTGAAATAGTCGAAGAGGTACTTTTCTAACATCGGAAGCCGCGCGTGAGGAGCAAAATTCCCGAAGCAGTTTGGGATTTCAATCGGTCATGTTGCAAATTGTCTTTTCGGACAAAAAACTGGACGTTCGTGGGCCCGCCATCTTCCTGGATCGAGACGGGGTAATCAATTGCCGAAGGCCCGGGGACTATGTGCTGAATTGGTCGCAGTTCCTGTTTGTTTCGGGAATTCAGGCGGCACTGAAACAGCTTTCTGCGCTACACCTGCCTATGATCGTAATCTCGAACCAAGCTGCAGTGGGCAAGGGCCTGCTAAATCCTCTCGCGCTGCAAGAGATTACTGCTCAAATGCAGCAGACTTTACTCGCTGATGGCGTCTCTCTTGCCGCGGTTTTTTACTGTACTCATCGTGCTGACGAAAATTGCGATTGCAGAAAACCTAGGCCCGCGATGCTACTTAGTGCTGCTAATGAGTTTAATATTGACTTGAGCCGCTCCATCTTTATCGGCGATTCAGCATCTGACATCCAAGCAGGTCTGGCTGCGGGCTGCAAGCCAGTTTTATTCGGCTCAACTCATTTTGAGAGCCCGGGAAATTCACTACCTGTGGACTGCATCCCTGTAGTACGGACGGCTGAGGAGCTGTTTCCTATCTGTGTAAGATGCCTGGAGGATTGTGGCGATTCGGCTTAGCGTCCACACAGCGACGTTTGCGGTAAACTTGCATGAGTCAACATATTCGTAATGCTGCAATAAATAAGGTCGACGCCGGTTGTCCGGTAAGGAGTTCGCGTTGAAAATTAGCATCTTCGGTTTAGGCTACGTTGGTACCGTGTCCGCAGGCTGCCTCGCACAAGATGGACATGACGTGATCGGCGTAGACCCCTTTCGAACGAAGGTCGAGTTAATTAACGAAGGTCGGTCTCCGGTCATCGAGGCAGAGATTGGCGAAATCATTGCCCAGGCTGTTCGAACCGGCCGACTCCGGGCTACCGAGGACCAAGTCGATGCGGTACATGAAACAGAGCTATCCTTCGTCTGCGTCGGTACCCCGAGCCAGACCAACGGTAACCTTGACGTTTCTTACGTGCGACGCGTTTGCGAACAGATAGGCCAAGCGCTCAAGACCAAGAAAGCCAGACACACCATTGTCATCCGTAGCACGATCTTGCCGGGAACAATGCACGGCGTAGTGATCCCTGCGCTGGAAGAGTTTTCAGGAAAAAAAGCAGGTAATGATTTCGGGGTCTGCAATAATCCTGAGTTCCTCCGTGAAGGCTCAGCGGTGAATGATTTTAATTCCCCTCCCAAAATCGTGATTGGTCAGTTGGACGCGGCGAGTGGCGACATTCTGGCGTCGCTCCATGCACACTTGGACGCTCCACTGATAAGGACGGATCTGAGAACATCAGAGATGGTGAAATACACCGATAACAGCTGGCATGCCTTAAAGATCGGATTTGCCAATGAAATCGGGACTCTCTGCAAGTCTTTTTCCATCGATGCGCATGAGGTTATGAAGATATTCTGTCAAGACAAGAAACTCAACATCTCACCTGCGTACCTTATGCCCGGTTTTGCCTTTGGAGGCTCCTGCTTGCCGAAGGACCTTCGTGCGCTCGCGTACAAGGCCAAGACAAACGACTTGGCGTTGCCAATATTGACGTCCATCCTATCCAGTAACGAAATGCACATCTCCAGGGGATTGGACCTCGTAATCAAAGCGGGAAACAAGAAAGTTGGAATCTTGGGGTTTAGCTTCAAGGCAGGGACAGATGATCTGCGGGAGAGCCCAATGATCGAAACCATCGAGCGCCTGATCGGCAAGGGCTACGACTTGCGCATTTTTGACAAGAACGTAAACCTGGCTCGGCTGGTCGGTGCCAACCGCGACTTTATCCTGAACCACATTCCGCACATTTCAAGGTTGATGGTCAACGGTATCGATGCGGTTTTAGATCATGCGCGGACGATTGTAATCGGCAATAATGATCCAGACTTTCATTCTGTACCGGACCGCTTACGCGACGGTCAGTGTTTGGTCGATTTTGTTCGCATTACGAATCGCAGGAGCGAAAATGGCACGTATGACGGTATCTGCTGGTAATGAGGCTGGCGTAAAATTAAAGCGTCAACTCGTCGTGGGATTGTGGCGAGTGAGCAAATCTGCATCAGGTCGAGGATTCTCACACAGCTAACGTACTGGATTGTTTCATGTACTATATCAAGGGCGCCGGTGATAATCGCTTTCTTAGAAATTCGGTAAGCTAGGATTCTCGCACGACCGCGATCCAGAGAACTTGTCTCGGGTCGGGGAAGTTGCCAGCGAATCCATCGATAATACGCTAGATCGCACTGGAAATACGTACGACCGTCGGTATTGGCCATGGCTGGTCAATAGCACGTAGACATTGCACTCACGCCAGGTCGCGACGTTTTGCGCGCTGGCGCCCACTCCACAAACGATTGCAGGGCAATGAGATCCTAGGCATGAAGAAAAAAGTACTCATCATCGTGGAAAACATGTCCGTTCCCTTCGACCCGCGGGTGTGGAAAGAGGCTTCCTCACTGCAAAAGAATGGGTACGAGGTGACTGTCTTGTGTCCCCGAACGAAGGGCCAAGAGCAGGGGCACGAAGTGATCGACGGGATTCATATCTACCGGCACCCCCTGCCCAACGAAGGTCATGGCCTTTGGGGGTACCTGCTGGAATACAGCTGCGCGTTGTTTTGGGAATTTCTTTACTCTTGGTGGGTCTATCTGCGGCGCGGATTTCACGTCATTCAAGGCTGTAATCCTCCCGACACTATTTTCTTGGTGGCGTTGCCATTTAAACTCCTGGGAGTCAAATTCATATTCGATCATCACGACGCCAATCCTGAACTGTACGTAGCGAAATACGGCAATCGGGGATTTCTCTACAAGACTCAGGTTTGGCTGGAAAAAATGACTTACCGCTTCAGTGACGTTGTTATGACCACCAACGGCAGTTACAGAGATCTCGCAGTAACGAGAGGCGGACTTGATCCGACGGATGTATTCATAGTCCGTAACGGACCCGATCAGGAATCGTTCAAAGCCGTCCCGCCGAAGCCTGCGCTGAAGTACAACAAAGCCTACCTTGTTGGTTATGTTGGAACCATGAGCACCCAAGAAGGCTTGGACATCCTTCTGGATGTTGCGTTACACATCAAGCATATGGGGCGTCACGACGTTCATTTCACTTGTGTCGGAAGAGGGCCAGGACTGGCCGAACTCCAGAAGATGGTGAAAGACAAGAATCTGGAGGACATGGTCAACTTCACCGGAAGGGTTCCCTTCGAACAATTGCTGGAAATCCTCTCAACCGCAGACGTGTGCGTCAATCCGGACAAACCGTGCGAAATGAATGATATCTCCACAATGCACAAAATCATGGATTACATGGCCGTGGGAAAACCCATCGTGCAATTCGATTTGAAGGAAGGCAGAATCAGCGCCCAGGAGGCGTCGCTTTACGCTAGCAACCAGAACCAGGTGGCTGATTTCGCTGCGAAAATCCTCTGGTTGCTCGAGAATAAGGAGGAAAGAAATAGGATGGGCGAGTTTGGGCGCAGGAGGTTGGAGACGGAACTGGCTTGGGAGTATTCAGTCCCGAATCTGCTCAAAGCCTATGACAGAGCATTCCATAAGGTGGCACGGTGATCGACGGAGGTATCGTTCATTGATCCATCAGCCCTAATTGCTGTTCGCTCTCGAGCATTGATTCGCTGAGCCTATCCAATCGAGAGAATAGAAAACGCGAGGCGTGCTGTACTTTCAAGGTGCCTGATCCGGCAAAAGGAGCCTCGCTGCAGCAAATCTGAGTCCAGGTTGTGGAAAGGTATTTCCTCCGGTTATGGACTATGAGGTAAACTGCCACCCCGTGGCGTCAGGCATGAGCACTACTACGCGTAACTCTTCTTTTTTTCGATAAATAAGCCTTAATGCGTTTGAGCTTTCTTGGCGATGTCGGCAGGCTGATTGCATGACGGAGGACATGCTCGGGCGTTCACGAAGGCTGACCTGGTCGGAGGCGGGGGCAGGCTCGATTCAGGAGTACCATGATCATCAGGACCATCGCCCCGTTGATTTCTGCGTTGCAGTCTCGAACGGGCCTCATGGGTTACCACAGCCAATGACGTCAGAGTGCGTTCGTACTGTAAATCCGCTTTCGGACCAGCGCTGGGATGACTTAGTCGCCCGTCATCCCAAGGCATCGGCGTTTCATCAACGGAGCTGGCTAGAGGCATTGGCTCTCACCTACGGATATGAGCCCGTAGTCTTTACGACCTCATCTCCGGCCACCGAGCTCGAGAATGGGCTGGTATTCTGTCGCATAAAGAGCTGGCTCACCGGAAGCCGCCTGGTATCGCTGCCTTTCTCAGATCACTGCGAGCCAATCTGCGACTCAGTGGAAGAAATGAGTGCCCTGATTTGCGGCGCGCAAGCTTCCTTCGACTTCAAGCACGGTGAATACCTCGAGGTTCGTCCGACCAGCGAAGATTTTGGCCGGTCGGGAGAAGCGATGGGTTTTCGTCCGGCGGCGAGATATTCTCTGCACCTAATAGACCTGCGCCCGGATGTCGATGATCTATTTCGAGGTCTCGATAAGGATTCTGTTCAGCGCCGGATTAAGCGGGCGGAAAGAGCCGGGCTAGTCGAAAGATTCGGGTCCTCGGATGAACTTCTGCGACATTTCTACGGTTTGTTCGTGATCACGCGCAATCGGCACAACCTTCCTCCGCCCCCCTATGCCTGGTTTCAGAATCTGCTTCATTGCCAAGGCAAGGCGCTCGAGATCCGCGTAGCATATCTCGATGAAATCCCGATCGCTGCGATTCTTACCTTGAGGTTCAGAAAGGTTTGCTACTTCAAGTATGGGTGTTCGGACGCGCGATTCAACAAGTTTGCAGCGACGCCGTGGCTGTTGTGGAATGCCATCGTCGCGGCGAAATCGAATGGGGCGCTCGAATTTGACATGGGACGGACGCAGGAGGACAACGCGGGACTGCTGGCCTTCAAGAACCACTGGGTCTCGCGCCACAAACAATTGACGTACTGGAAATTTCCCGGTACCCCATCTCTTGGCTTGGCCGACAGCCGGATGCTGAAAATGGCCAAACGCGTCTTCTCGCACATGCCGCAGAGATTGCTCGTGGCGACCGGAAGGCTGGTTTACCGCCACATCGGTTAGAGACCCGCGCGGCAATTATTTTGAGAGCCTACTAGCAAGGACCGGAAGGGAACTGTTGCAACAGCAGTTTTCTCGCGGCAGAACAATGAACCTAGACCGAACCTTGAATCACATACTGTCTGATTATTATCGCGTCCATGCAGATGGGCTTGGCCAGGTCTGCGCGGAGCGACCATCGGGGCAAATGGGATTCTTTCGATTCGGGCCGGCCGTGATTTGTTACGGACAATCTACGTCAGGCGTCTCGGCCAACGTCGAGGATGCCGCGCTCCACGACGCTTTAAAGAGTGCTTCCCTGAAAGATTCCGAGATTCACTTGTCATTTGACCCTAGTCAGATCGTCGAGAATCTCCGCACAGAGCGGTATGTAAACCACACGGGGGCAAAGCAAGGTCGAATGGTCGATCATCCCTTGGTTCGCAAGGCCTACTACGGCGTTCGCGACCTGCTGCCTGTGTCCATTCGCAGGCACCTTCAGAAAGTCTATCTTGGCGGATGGCGAAAACTGCGATTTCCAAATTGGCCGGTGGACTTCACAGTGGACAACATCCATGAGGAGGTTCTTCGTCTTGCGATGAAGGCTGGCGGCGTGCGGCGTGTCCCGTTCATCTGGTTCTGGCCCGAAGGTGCGCCGAGTAGCTTGATCATGACGCATGACGTGGAAACCGCAGCAGGGCGAGACTTCACACCCGACTTAATCAATCTGGACCATTCGTATGGAATCAAGGCCTCTTTCCAGGTGATCCCGGAAAAACGTTACGAAGTTTCCGATGAATTTGTGCGACAGATGCGAAGCCGCGGATTTGAGTTCAACGTGCACGACCTGAACCATGATGGGCACTTGTACCAAGAGCGCGTATTGTTCCTCGAGCGCGCCCAGAAGATTAATGAGTACATCAAGAAATTCGATGCAAAGGGATTTCGTGCGGGAGTCATGTATCGCAATCTCGATTGGTACGATGCGTACGAGTTTTCCTACGACATGTCCATGCCGAACGTCGCGCATCTGGAACCTCAGCGCGGCGGCTGCTGTACTGTCTTCCCGTACTTTGTCGGAAAGATCCTGGAGATTCCTCTGACCACCTGCCAGGATTACTCGCTCTTCCAGATACTGAACGACTATTCGATTGATCTCTGGAAGCAGCAGATCGCCCTAATTCGCAAAAGAAACGGACTGATTAGTTTCATCGCGCATCCCGATTACCTGATGAACCCGCAGGCACGGCGAGTGTATGAGTCCCTGCTCGCGTATCTGCAACAAATCGTTGAACACGAAAAGGTCTGGCTGGCATTGCCCGGAGAAGTCGATCAATGGTGGAGGGCTCGAAGCCAGATGAAACTGGTTCCGGCCGGCGCTGGTTGGAAGATTGAGGGGCCGGGATCCGATCGCGCGCGTATCGCTTACGCGACCCTGGATGGAGATGCGATCAAATATACGGTAGAAAATGGCTTGTGAGCATCGTTGCAACCAATCACGATCGATCGATTCGCACTTAACGGGAAACGCTCTAAGTCCTGGCAGGATCGATTCGCGTGAGATTCGAGCAAACTTGAGAGACTCATTGTGACCACGGAGACATTGCAAGTCACTTTAAATCGGCATGCGCGGGCGCACACTGCGTTCGTCGGCTTGGTGATCCTCTCCGTCATTATTTTCTGGAAGACCTTCCATTCTTTGATGCTGTTTTCCTTAGACCATGAATCTTCCTCACACATTCTGCTGATTCCCTTGGTGAGTATCTATCTGCTGTGGACCGAGCGATCGCGCATCTTCCAGGTGATTCGATCTTCCCCTGTTCCAGGCGCGACGCTCGTTCTGGCAGCAATCGCTTTGTATTTATTCACGGCCAGCCACTGGTCCGTCGAGGATCCGGAACAATTTCTGCCCGGCGCAACGCTCGCCATTATTTTGCTGTGGCTCGGCGGATTCTTGTTGTGCTACGGCGTCGCAGCTTGGCGCAGAGCCTCCTTTTCGCTGTTATTCCTCTTGCTCATGGTGCCGCTGCCGCCAGCATTCCTAGAACACAGCATTTACTTACTGCAGCAAGGGTCGACCGAGATCGCCTATTTGCTCTTCAAGGCCGTCGGTGTTCCGGTGCTGCGCCAGGGATTCATCCTGGCCGTGCCCGGCGTAACCATTGAAGTAGCGCGAGAATGCAGCGGCATCCGTTCGAGCGTCGCTCTGTTCATTACGTGCCTGCTCGCAGCCCATCTGTTTCTGCGAACAAAGTGGAGGATGTTAGTTTTCGTGCTACTCGCTTTTCCCCTGGCAATCATCAAAAATGGCATCCGCATAGCGACGCTGACCTTGCTCAGCGTCTACGTGGACCCCGGTTTTTTGACCGGTCGTCTCCACCATGAAGGAGGGTTCGTCTTCTTTCTATTGGCTCTCGCGATTCTCTCCCCGGTTCTGCTTTCGCTGCAGAAGTCAGAACGTACCGCCAAACCTTCTGTCTTGGTTTCAGACGAGACGAAAAGTGGCTTCGCGGGCGAATTATGAACGGCGGACCGAAGGAAATGAATCATGCCCTCAGCATGATTCAGGCGCAATTTGCTGCTGTTGCGAGGTTGCGATGACCGCTTGCGACGTATTGATCTTAGGGGCGGGTCCCTACGGACTGGCAGCCGCGGCACACCTGCGAGCCATTCAAGGTCTTGAGGTTCGCGTGTTCGGCGAACCGATGGAATTTTGGAAGTCGCACATGCCTGAAGGTATGCTCCTGCGCTCACCGTGGGCGGCATCGCACATCTCAGATCCAGGAACAGCGCTCACGATGGACGCGTTTGCCAATAACCTCGGAGTTCGAATACCGACGCCGATTCCGCTCGATCGGTTTGTCGAGTACGGGCTTTGGTTCCAAAGCCAAGCGGTCCCGGAGATCGATCGCCGCAGAATCACCCGTATCGAGAGAGTTTCTCAAAGCTTCCGAGTGACTCTCGCTGACGGCGAGCAATTGCAGTCGCGCCGGGTTGTGATCGCCGCAGGAATTGGCTCGTTTGCCCGCCGGCCAGAGCCGTTCGCAGGACTTCCATCTGAACTCGCCACACACGTCTCCGATCAAAGAGACATACGCCGGTTCGTCGGGAAACGGGTTGCAATTATCGGCGCTGGCCAGAGCGCGCTCGAGTCCGCCGCACTGATACATGAAGTTGGGGGAGAGGTCGAAGTGATCGTCAGAGCCCCGGATGTACACTGGCTTGGATGGCGCGCCAGGTTGCAAAAACTTGGCCCCATTGCCAAGCTCTTGTATTCTCCGTTTGACATCGGCCCTGCTGGCGTCAGTCGCATCGTCGCGGTTCCGGACGCCGTGAAGTATTTCCCGCGAAGTGTGCAAGATGCTTTTCGCAGGCGAGCTCTGCGCCCTGCGGGTGCGCGTTGGCTTGTGGATCGCTTCAAGACGATTCCTATTTCCACGGGACGCTTTGTGGAGTCCGCAGTACCGTCAGGCAGCAAGCTGCGATTGCGATTGAACGACGGGACTTCTCGAGAGATAGACCACGCTCTGCTCGGAACCGGTTATCGGGTGGATGTTGCGCGCTATCCGTTCTTACCAGCCGAGTTGAGCGCAAGATTGCTGCAGGTCAACGGGTTCCCGAAGCTTACGCCCGGTTTCGAATCATCGATCCCGGGCCTTCATTTTCTGGGCGCCCCCTCTTCTTGGAATTTCGGGCCATTAATGTTTTTTGTCTGTGGTACGGACTATGCCGCGCGAAGGCTGGCCCGCCATATCGCCGCTGACGCGTCCCGCAACGGGTCCGAGCCAGCCTCTGTGGCTTCGTTGTGAAAGGCGTCGTGCTAAATCACACAGAAGGGCTGGGACCACCGTCCGGCAATCGCGTCGGTGCAGTCATCGTCGGTGGTGACTTCCACGGACTAGGTATCATTCGGAGTCTCGGACGCCGCGGCGTTCCACTCTGCGTTGTCGATGATGAGTTCTCCATCGGACGATTTTCAAAATATACGACCTTTACAGTGCGCGCTCCGAATCTCCGCAAGGAAAAGGAGACGGTCGATTTCCTGATCGAGACGGGGCGCAGGATGAAACTAAATGGCTGGGTCCTGTTCCCTACTCGTGATGAACACGTGGCTGCTTTCTCGCGCCACAAGCAAGCGCTGTCAGAAGTTTTTCGGGTTCCGACGCCAGACTGGGAAGTAACGAAGTGGGCATGGAACAAATGGAATACTTACAGCTTGGCACAGAAGCTCGGGATTCCGATTCCCCGCACTTGGTGCCCGCACACGGTTGAGGACATCGATCAGATCGACGCGGAATTCCCTCTGGCGATCAAACCGTCCGTGAAAGAGGACTTCTTCTATGCCACCAAGGCCAAAGCGTGGCGGGCGAAGAATCGCGCTGAGCTGAAGGAAATGTTTCAGCGAGCCTCGGGCCATGTCGGATCAAACGAAGTCCTGGTTCAGGAGATTATCCCCGGAGACGGCACGCGCCAGTTCTCGTCTTGTGTGTTCATGAAGAATGGCGTCGTACTGGGCAGCATGGAGGCGCAACGCTGGCGTCAACATCCTCCCGAGTTTGGCCGGGCGGCTACTTTCGTTGAGAGTGTCGAGCTTCCAATTGTGGAGGAGCTCACGCTGAAGTTTCTGCGCGCGATCAACTACTATGGCTTGGCAGAAGTTGAATTCAAGCTTGATCCAAGGGACGGGAAATACAAGTTGCTGGACGTCAATGCCAGGACCTGGGGGTTCCACGCGCTGGGATCGCCGGCGGGCGTGGACTTTTCCTACCTCTTGTATGCGGATCAAGTCGGAGATCCCGTCACAACGTGCCGCGGTCGTTCAGGCGTGGGATGGATACGTATGGTCACGGACCTGCCAACGAGTTTTGGAGATATTTGTGCGGGGCGCCTCACCCCCAAGGCATATTTGCGCTCTCTGATGGACTTTGAGATTGAATCCGTCTTCAACTCTGAAGATATCGTTCCCACTCTAGCGGAGTTGGCGCTGCTTCCTTATCTGGCGATCAAACGAGGCTACTGAATCGATGGATTTTGCGCAACGTTCCGCCGGCCAGCCCGCAAGGTATTGAACGAAACGAAAATATCAACAGCGTTTGAAGCTCCTCGATTCCAAGGCCGCTGCCCTGCATAGTTCGTCTCTTCCTCCGCCCTGTTCTATTTCCGATCGGCCGTAACACCTGGGTAAGACGATCGATCTCAATCCTCGACTTGCGCTTCTCCGTACGATTTTTTCCATTCGAAGTAGCGCGCCGTCCAATCCTTTCCTTCCGCTACTACGGCTGCGGCATAGTGGCGCTCCGAGATCAGCGACGGAGCGAAAGACTTGATGCCCCACCGCGGTTCGTCAACGCTGGAAAGCGTCGCAGGCCTGCCAGGCGAAAGTGAAACATCAAAACTGTCCAGCGGAATCTGCAGGCCGTCGCCTTTAGCCTTGATGTAAGCCTCTTTTCGAGTCCAGCAGAGAAAAAATCCTTCGGTTCGTAATTCCGCCGGAAGTTTGCTAAGCTCATCGATTTCCTTCGCAGAGAAATAGCGCTTCGCGATCGCCTCGCTTGCGAAATCGGGCCGGATCAACTCGACATCAATTCCGACCTCGCGTTCGCGTCCAATCGCGACGACGACGAGTCCGTGCGAGTGCGAAAGATTGAAACGAATCTCCGGGCGAGAAGCAGCGCTCGCCATGTCAGGCTTGCCGTACGGACCATATACGAACTCAATCGATTCTGGTGCACGTCGCAGATATTTGCCGAGCAAGTCACGGAGAATCCCGCGAGCAGCGACGTAGCGATCGCGATCTTGTTCAAAAATGAATCTCGCCGCACGCGTTTTTTCCTCGCCCGCGAGTGTGGACTCGAGACTCCGCAAAGTGGTTTTATCCGTGGACAGCGAAGCGCGCCATACGTGGATTTCGCCACGCGCCAGTTCCGGTGTTGCCAGCGGAGATGCCCATTCAGTTGTCGAGTTCATTTCTCGGGTCTCAGACGATTGTGATTGGTTCTGATTTTGCGTTCTCGGAATTACTAGCATTGGCGTATCGAACAAACACGTAGTACGAGCGTACCTACGTGAGCGCAGTGTTTTTGTGTATCATTCACGCGTGGCTGTCGTAAGCATCTCGAACGCGTTCACACCGTACTCTCCCGTGAGAGGCCGACGCACGAAGGACGCCCGCCACCGCTCTGCCACCAAGACGCATGATTGAGTACCACGACAACTCAACGACCACCACGCTATTCAGCATCATCATAGCCGTCTATAACGATTGGGCGCCACTTGATCAATGCCTGCGGTCCTTGGTCCAGCAAAAAAACGGCGCGAGCTTTGAAGTAATCATCGCAGACGACGGCAGCGCTGAAGCCGCTCCTGAAATTATTCGCAGCTGGGGAGAGTACTACCCGTTGACAATTCTCAGGCACCCTCATGCGGGGATTTCAACCGCGCGAAACCGGGGAGTGCAAGCGTCCAAAGGTAAGATTCTGGTGTTCGTGGACGCCGATTGCAGGCTTAAGATAGACTGCCTTGCGGCGCTGGCTTCAACGGTTGCCGACTTCCCGCAACACAATTATTTTCAGCTCCATCTGGTCGGAGATTGTTTGGGGACGGTTGGCAAAGCCGAGGAGTTGCGGCTCGCAATGCTTCAGGAGCACATGCTGCAACCGGACGGACGCATTCGATACTTGAATACGGCGGGTTTCGCGGTACGCAAAGCGGTCGTGGACGTTGCACGAGGCGTTTTTGATCCTGTCGCCCTCCGCGCCGAGGACACGTTCTTGATGGCCACTTTGATGCAACGCGGGGAACTGCCTTTCTTTGTCCCGAATGCCACCGTCGAACATGCGATCCCTCTGTCCGTGATGACGTGCCTCCGCAAGGATATTCGCTCCATATACCTGGAAGCAAAAACTTATGACCTCATCGCCTCGAAAGGAATCAAATTCCGGGTTGGCTACCGTGAACGCGTCGCCATGGTCTGGTCGATCTGGCAGGCTTCCGGAAAGCGCTCGTTCGGAAGGCGGGCTTGGTTCGTGGTAACGGGCAGACAAGGTCTGCGGCTGGTCGCCTCCTATGTGTACCGTTGTTTCAGGGCCGTGCGTCTAACGTCCTAAGTGCCCGCAAGCCGACATTTTCTCGTGGAAGCCTCAAGTTCATAGCGGCACCGTTTTTGTGCGGAAAGGACTGGCGGGCACGCTCCCAGGAGCGTCCCCGCAGACGAAGGAAAATCGTTTCCACCGGAGTGGCGGGCGAACGGTCGCTTAGGCGCTAGTTCTTTGCTAACGCTAATGTTTACAGTGTTTTACGAAAAAATCAAAACGGTCCATGAATTGCACTAAATGGCCTTGATATCCGCTTAAGATCCGTGTACGAGGTCGCGATAGAGGCGGTGAATGTGAGCGTAGACGTGAGGCCAGCCCCTCATGAGAGCAGAATCGATGCCTGAGATTGACCATGTTGCAGTGAGTGACGATACCACAAGGCAACTGACGCAGATTTGGCAAGAGATACTTGGCGTCGACTCCATTGCTCCCGATCAGAATTACTTTGATCTGGGCGGGGATTCGTCGGTAGCCGTACATCTGTTCGCGCAAATTGAAAAGATATTCGGAGTCAAGCTGCCGCTCGCTACGCTCTTTGAAGCTCCGACCATCCAAGAGCTTGCCCGGATCTTGCGACATGATGATTCGCAGGCGGATTGGTCTTCCCTCGTCGCGATCCAGTCATCCGGGTCACGCCCTCCCTTTTTCTGCATCCATGGAGCTGGTGGAACTGTGCTCATCTATCGCGAACTCGCCGAACGCCTGGGTCCCGAGCAGCCGTTCTACGGTTTGCAGGCTATCGGCTTGGACGCGAGCCGCCCGCCGCTAACACGTGTTGAAGACATGGCAGCGCTGTACACGAAAGAGATCCGTAGGAAACAGCCAAGCGGGCCGTATTATCTCGGCGGCTATTGCATGGGAGGAACGGTCGCATTCGAGGTTGCTCAACAGCTTCGGGCACAGGGCGAGCAGGTGGCTCTGCTGGCATTGTTCGACACGATGGACTGGTCTCGAGTCCCGCCGGCTTCTATCTTGGACAAGAGCTACCATGCCGTGGAGCGACTCGCATTTCACGCGGCCAATTTTTCTCGCCTGGATCGCCAGGGCAAAGCCCAGTTTCTTCGGGAAAAAGTTGAGATTCTTCGAACTCGCATTCCCGTGTGGCGAGGAATGCTGTTCGCAAAATTCTCCAATGCGCCGCGCGCCGATTCATCGGAATCTGTGCTGCTCGCAAAAGTCTGGCAAATGAATGACCGTGCTTCTGCGAGCTACGTTCCGAAGCCCTATGTTGGAACAGTTACGGATTTCCGTCCCTTGAAGCAGTATCGGATATTCAACGCGCCCGGCGCCAAATGGGATCGCTTGGCGCAGGGAGGACAGCAAGTCATTGTGGTTCCCTCCTATCCCGCCGGGATGCTTGTCGAGCCCTTCGTCCAACACCTGGCCACTGCCCTCGAGAAGGCCATCAGCGACGCAGTGCAACGGAATGGAAACAGTTAGCCCTGTTCGAAACTCGCGAGCGCGAGGACGTTCGGAGGAGCCGTTTGCTGCCCGGAGATGGTTGGTCCAAGACCTGGACATTCTTTGAGGGTGCATGGCACCAAGGCAACGTGCCGATCATGGGGCCACGCACGCATGCCGCCTGGCTCTGCTCGGTGGTCTTTGATGGCGCGCGGTATTTTGAAGGGGTCGCGCCCGATCTTGAACTCCATTGCGCGCGCGTCAATGAATCCGCAGCGAAACTCTTCTTGAAACCCATCGTTTCTACAGAATCGTGGGTCAAACTCGCGCGCGAAGGATTCACTCGATTCGACAAAGACGCCGCGCTCTACGTCCGGCCCATGTATTGGGCGGAGAAAGAAGGCCCGTGGGTTCAAGCGCACGATCCCGAATCGACGCGATGGTGCCTATCGATCTATGAAGCACCGATGCGCCCCCCGAAAGGCTTCTCAGTCACATTGTCTCCATTTCGCCGGCCAACCGTGGAAACGATGCCGGTCGATGCCAAGGCCGGATGTTTGTATCCGACCAACGCGCGTGCGCTGTTTGAAGTGCAGGCTCGAGGCTTCGACAATGCCGTTGTCTGCGACGTGCTCGGAAATGTCGCGGAGCTGGCGACGTCCAACATTTTCATGGCCAAGGACGGCGTGGTATACACGCCAATTCCGAACGGCACTTTTCTCGCCGGCATTACCCGTCAGCGCGTGATCGGGTTACTGCGCGATAGCGGCGTCACCGTGGTTGAAAAAACCCTCAGCTACCAGAACTTTCAGACCGCAGATGAGATATTCTCTACCGGAAACTATTCCAAAGTTGTTCCAGTGACTCGGATCGATGATCGTACACTGCCATTTGGACCTTCATATGCCAAAGCGCGTGAACTCTATTGGTCTTTCGCGCATTCATGATTACGATGGCGCTTGGGCCTTGGCTCCGAACACTGCCGGATCGGGGATGAATTGTCTCCCGCCAAGAACAATACTCTTCCGTTTCACCCTGCCGGGCGTCGCATGATCCCCAAGTCCACCTCCGCAATGACCGATGTACTCACCCCGATCTGGCAGCGTGTGCTGCAACGCGCATCCATCGGCGTCGATGATAGTTTTTTCGATCTGGGTGGCGATTCCCTGCTGGCTGTTGAGCTATTTTCGGAAATCGGACGGGTCTGCGGCCGAGAACTAGCTCCGGTAACGATTTATTGCGCCCCGACGATCGCTTCTCTCGCCGCTGTGCTGGATGAGCCCACTGCGCCGCGATTTCCGCCGCTCTTGCAATTGAAGGCTGGAACTGAGGCGCCGCCGCTTTTCCTTGCGCACGGTCTCGGTGGCACGGCGATGGACTTTTTCCAACTTGTGAAACACGTCGAGACGCAGCGTCCCATATATGGCCTGCAAGCGAAGGGAACAGATGGCGTGGATGAGCCCTTTGACCGCATCGAGGATTTGGCTGAATTCTATCTCGGAGCGATTAGAGGATTGCAGCCTCACGGCCCTTACTTCCTGATCGGCTATTCTCTCGGCGGGCTCGTCACGCTCGAAATTGCGAAGCGCCTGAGCGATCAAGGAGAGAAGGTTGCGTTGCTCGCCATGCTCGAAAGCTACCCGCACCCGAGGTTTCTTTCGCTAAGACAGCGCATGCGTCTCGGCACTCGATTGGCCACTCATCGCGCGTCCACCGTTGGGCGGTTGCCGATACGCGATGTGCTTTTCTACATCATTCACCCTTCGGAGCGCCGACCGTATGTTTCTCGAGACGGGAATCGGAACCCACCAACTCAATTGCCGGCGGGAGCATCCCACACTCCCGCAATGCGGCGCGCCCGTGAGAGCGCCTACAAATCGTTGACATGCTATCGACCCCGCTACTACAGCGGCGAGATAAAGTTCGTCAGGGCTGAGACCCTCTCGGATTTCCCTGATGATCCCGCCGCAGTTTGGTCTCGCTTAGCCGCTAAGTTCCAGGTCGAGACTGTACCAGGCGATCATTTGGGAATCCTTGGCACGCACTTCGAAAGCCTCGCCTCGGTCATTTCCCGTTACTTGCGTGAAGCTTCGGCCTAGCGGCCAAAGCGATATTCAAACACAGTCAGCCAAGGATCTATCTCAACTAAACATGAATGGTGCAGAAAGCCTAATCCGCACACTGGTCGCTGGAGGCGTTGACGCCTGCTTCACGAACCCCGGCACCTCCGAAATGCATATTGTTGCCGCGCTTGACCAGGTGACGGAGATGCGCTGCGTGCTCGGCCTTTTTGAAGGTGTGGTGACCGGGGCTGCGGACGGCTATGCACGCATGGCGGAGAAGCCCGCATGCACGCTGCTGCATCTCGGTCCCGGTCTAGCGAATGGCACGGCGAACCTGCACAACGCGAGCCGGGCACAAGTTCCGCTCGTCAACATCGTTGGCCAGCACGCGACCCATCATCTGCTTTATGACGCGCCGCTTACTTCCGATATCGAGGCGATCGCGCGGCCCTATTCCAAATGGTTGCGCACATCGTCCGCGGCGTCTGCAATCGGCCGTGATGCCGCGGAAGCCATCGTCGCCGCGCGTACCGCGCCAGGACAAATCGCTACGCTGATTGTCCCCGCCAATTTGGCGTGGAGCGATGGTGGCTCCATTGCTGGAATCTCCGCGGTTCCCAAGGCGCCACTGCCCTCGACCGAATCTATCAATCGAGCGGCGTCGATGCTCCGGTCGGACTTGTCCACGGTGCTCCTGCTCACCGGGAATGCACTCTATGGCGAAGGGCTCACTGCAGCGGGACGGATCGCCGCGGCCACAGGCGCCAGGCTTCTCGCGCCCTATCCCATCACCCGCGTTGAGCGCGGTGTCGGCACTCCCAATGTGCAGCGGATCCCCTATATGCCGGAGCAGGCGATTGAATTTCTGAAAAATATTCGTCAGCTGATTCTTGTGGGAGCGGCTGCTCCGGTTTCCTACTTTGCTTACCCTGGTAAGAGTAGTGTGTTGACTCCCGCGGAGTGTGAAATCCATGCGCTGGCGCGCCCGGGAGAGGATTATGTCGGCGCACTCGAGGCGCTGGTGGCGGCCTTGGGGCTGCAAAATCGAAAGCCGCTGCTGACGGACAAGGCCGAGCGGCCGCCGCGGCCCAACGGCGAAATCACTCTGGCCGGTCTGGCAACCGCAGTCGGCGCACTGTTGCCCGAACATGCGATTGTGGTTGACGAAGCCATGACCTCTGGTCGAGGCATGATGGCCGCGACGATGGGAGCTCCTCCTCACGACTGGCTTGGTAATACGGGTGGCTCGATCGGCATCGCTCTGCCCGTCGCGGTGGGCGCCGCTGTCGCTTGCCCCACGCGACGCGTCTTATGCCTCACCGCGGATGGCAGCAGCATGTACACCCTGCAAGCCCTGTGGAGCATGGCGCGCGAAGGATTGAACGTGACCACCGTGGTTTTTGCGAATCGCACTTATGCGGTGCTGCAACGTGAATTCGCGGGTCTTGGCGTCGGCGCGCCCGGGCCCCGCGCTGCAGATTTATTCGACATAGGGCGTCCCACTCTGGACTGGGTTCATCTCGCAAAAGGTATGGGCGTGCCCGCCAGCCGTGTTACTTCGCTCGATGCATTCGCAAAAGCAATGAGAGAAGGTTTTGAGAAGAATGGACCGACGTTGATCGAGGTTCCGCTATAACCATAGGGGACACCTCACTCCCGCATAACCGAGATGTCGTTGGTCCCAATCGAGCCCCGGCAACCATTGGGGAATACTTCGTCTCACCGAGCGCGATCCTAGGAAATGGCTCCAGAAGGCAGACCAGGCCACCGTCCACACGGTAAGAGCTTGTCACCTTATCGGGTATCTGGATTTTGCGGCATCGCACAGTGATAATTCGGCATTAATAGTCATGGGCGAGCAAATCCGACTGTCACCCGTGCCGCTGAAAACTGCGCATGAAGCCGGACCTGTATTTTTCTTAATGCCGCCTTCTGCCGCCTGGTTGATCTGCAATTTCCGTTCCACGAGACAGATATGGCGGAAGCGTGCGGGAGTCGAATTTACCTGGAGCTGATTCTCCAAGTGCCTACGAGGAATACCGTGGACGAAACACCGGTGTGAGTATCATTGCAAATTTTCGGAGAAGTAGTATCTTCACGTCTCGCAGACAAAGCACGTAGCCTCCCGTACCGGGCCCATGGCAAGACCACCATGACCTATAAGCCGAAACCCATCGACACTTCACCGACAGAACTTCCAAAAGACATCGAAGAGTTGACGGAGATTCTAGCCGAGAATACTCATGATCTCTGGGCTCAGAAACGGATTGCGGAGGGATGGGAGCACGGTGACCTACGAGACGATATCCGCAAACAACATCCCAGCCTTGTCCCCTACGAAGACCTACCCGAACCGGAGAAGCACTATGACCGACAGTCCTCACTGGAGACCATTAAGGCGCTTTTAGCCAGAGGCTACAGAATTGAGCGTCCGACGAGAAGTGCTCATCATGGCGACGAGACTCCGCTTTCTGGAGACAACTCGCACGCCATCTCGGAATCGCTCGCGGCGAGTCCCGCTACAGCCGATAAGCAGACGACACTTGCGATCTGGGCCGATCGCGCCCTGGGGCTTGATTTCCATTCTCCTCAGGCATACAGAGCTGTTGCGCAGAGACTGCTTCGTGTCGGGGAACCCTTGGTCGCCTATGACGCCGCTTCGGAAGGTCTGCGAGTTTTTGAAAAAGATGTTCACCTCCGTCAACTTCGGGCTTTGGCGCTCGCGCGCAGCGGTGCTCTGGAGCTCGCGAACGCGGAGTTTAAACGCTTATATGACGAAGGATTTCACGACGAAGAAACTGTAGCGATGTTAGCGAGCACGCATAAGAACTTAGCTCTGGCATCCGCCGACCCCGACGTCGAGAGGCGCCATCTCGCCGACGCCTACGCATGCTACAACGAGGCTTATAAGCTCACCGGCAAATATTATAGTGGAATCAATGCCGCGACGATGGCCGCGCTTCTCGGCGACAAACCTCAGGCAGAAGCGCTCGCACGTGATATCCAAAAGATCTGCCAGCAAGAGATGGAAGGATCAAAGGTAAACTCTTCCGATCTCTATTGGCTCGTGGCGACGCAAGGCGAAGCCGCACTCATTTTAGGAAACTGGGACCTGGCTCAGAAATGCTACGAGAAAGCGATGCAGATCGCCGGAAGAAACTGGGGAGACCGGCAAACTTCTCTGCGGCAGGCTCGCCTGCTGGTAAATGCTCTGGGCGGAAGCGCGAAACTTATAGAAAGCTGGCTCGGGATTCCGAACGTCGTAGTTCTTGTCGGGCACATGATCGATCGCCAAGGACGGCCCTCGCCACGCTTTCCTCCGCAACTCGAGTCTGCGGTGTTCGCGGCAATACGGAACCGCCTGAAAAAACTGGACGCAGGCTTCGGCTACGCCTCGGCTGCGTGCGGCTCTGATATTTTATTTCATGAGGCGATGATGGAACGCGGCGGGGAAATTCACGTCTGCCTGCCATACAATCGCGAAGATTTTGTCACGGACAGCGTCAATATCGTACCCGGCGCTGATTGGCCCGGGCGTTTCGACCGAGTATTGGCGGGAGACCCAGACCTTCAGGTAGTGACATCAGAGCGACTTTGCGGCGGCAGCATCGTCTACGACTATGCCAACAGAATTCTTCAGGGCTTAGCAGCCGAGCGAGCCGATCAGCTTGGCGTGAAATTGATTTACTTGGCGGTTTGGGACAAGAAACCTGGCGATGGACCCTTTGGAACTGCGAGCAACATCCAGCGATGGCGAAAGTGCGGCAACAAAGTCGAAATCATTGATACTGCCAAGTTGCTCAGGGCTCATTGCCCGGAATTGTCCTCGGCTGCCACCGCGGCGGTCCGACCCGACGTAAGAAAGTGCACGCCGGAATTTTCACCTCAAATCGTCGCATTGCTCTTCGCAGATGCCACGGGCTTCAGCAAACTCTCGGAGCAACAGGTCCCGCTTTTCGTGCGTCATTTTTGGGGGCTCGTGCGGGAGATACTGGCAAGCAGCTCAGAAACACCTTTAAATTGCAATACTTGGGGAGACGCTCTATATTTCGTTTTCTCGAAGGTACGGGACGCTGGCAAGTTCGCGCTGGAACTATCGGATCGCGTGTCCAGGATTGATTGGCCATCAAAGGGGCTACCGGTGGACTTGACCCTTCGCATAGGGATCCATGCTGCTCCGGCATATGCCTGCATTGATCCGATAACTGCCCGTAAGACTTTCGTTGGAACACAGGTGAGTCGTGCCGCGCGCATCGAGCCAATCACGCCTCCGGGTGCAATTTACGTGAGCCAGCCTTTTGCCTTGCTCGCGAGGAGCGAGCAGGTCAAGGAGTTTCGTTGCGACTATGTGGGCCAAACGTCAATGGCCAAGGGATATGGCACGTTCCCGACATACGTACTGCGGCAAAATAAAGTGCGAAATGTGGATTAGAGGCGGCGCCCGACGGCCCGAGGGAGATGAATGAAGTTCGAAAAAGAAGCCTTCATAAGCTACGCGCACCTTGACAATGTGGAGCTAATCGAAGGCACCAAGGGCTGGATCACGAATCTGCATCGCGCGCTGGAAGTTCGCTTGGCACAGCTTTTGGGCAAGCAGGCCCAGATCTGGCGGGATCCCAAGCTAAACGGCAACGACGTGCTCGACGACGTGCTCGTGGAGCAGCTCCGACGGGCAGCGGCTCTTATCGCAGTGGTTTCACCGCGGTATGTCAAATCGGAGTGGACACGGAGAGAACTTGCGGAGTTCTGGAAAATCGCTGAAGAGCAGGGAGGCGTCCGTTTCCACGATAAGGCCCGCATATTCAAGGTTTTGAAAACTCCGGTGCCGCTCGATATACATCCACCGGAGTTGCGCTCTCTCCTAGGCTACGAGTTCTTTAAGGTTGACCCGGATTCGGGGAGAGTCCACGAGTTGAATGAAATTTTCGGCGCTGAAGCTCAAAGAGACTTCTGGCTTCGGCTCGACGACCTGGCGCATGACATATGCTGCGTCGTCGAGATACTGGAGACCACCGAGACGACGGGCAGCACAAACAACGCAACTGAGCCCGAAGCAATTTTCCTTGCGGAGGTCACTGCCGATCTGCGGGAGCAGCGCGAAACGCTTCGGCGAGATCTGGAACAGCACGGTTACACCGTACTTCCTTCCCGGCCTTTGCCGTTAGTTGAGTCGGAATTGAAACAGGTCATCCGAGAAGATCTAGCTCGCTGCCGGTTATCTATTCACCTGGTGGGCAAGGGCTATGGTCTTGTGCCGGAGGGAAGCGACCAGTCCGTACTGGAGATCCAGAACAAGCTGGCAACCGCGCGAAGTTCCCAAGGTGGGTTCTCGCGCCTTTTGTGGCTGCCACGCGGGTTGGAGGTCACAGACGAGAGACAGCGACGAGTGATCGAGCAGCTTCGAATCGATCCAGGAATTCACGCGGGTGCGGATCTACTGGAGACTTCCGTGGAGGACCTGCGGACGCTGATTCAGAAGCGGCTCGAACCTCCTTCCGACGTTATCACGAAGCGTGTTGCGAGCGGAGAGAAGAAGCTTTCTCAGCTCTACCTTATCTACGATCAGCGAAACACCGCTGAGTCCACTCAGTGGGCGGACTACCTATTTGAGCAAGGACTCGAGGTACTCCATCCTGTATTCGAGGGCGACCAGGCGGAAGTTCGCGAATATCACGAGGAAAATCTTCGCACGTGCGATGCCGCGCTGATTCTGTTCGGAGGGGCCAGTGAGTGTTGGCTGCGCCGGAAACTGCGCGAACTGCAGAAGAGCGCTGGCTACGGCCGCACCAAATCGGCACCAATTGTAGGTGTTGCGCTTATCCCGCCAAAGACTCCAGAGAAAGAGCGCTTTCGGACGCACGAGGCCTTGGTCATTCCCCAGTTCGACGGTTTTTCGCCCGATCCTCTGCAACCCTTCCTATCTCGTCTGAGAGCCTGATGGAGACAGGCCAAGGTTGATGCAACTCGAAGCCCTACTTAATCCCTTTCCAGGTCTGCGTCCGTTCGAGGCGGATGAAGATCACCTGTTTTTCGGCAGAGAAAAAGAGATTGACGATCTCTTGCAACGCTTACGCTCCAACCGATTTCTGACAGTTGTGGGCACATCAGGAAGTGGCAAATCCTCTTTAGTTCGTTCCGGACTCATCCCCGCCCTGCAAGGTGGCTTCATGGTGAAAGCTGGTTCTAGCTGGCGAGTGGCCACCTTTCGGCCGGGCGAGAATCCCGTCGGACATCTGGCGGCATCCTTGGATGCACCCGATGTTCTCGGCACGACCGGAGAGCTTGCTGCCACAAACCGTGTGTTGCTGGAGGCAACGCTGCGCCGCAGCAGTCTGGGCTTGGTAGCGGCAGTGCGGCAGGCGGTGCTTCCTCGTTCCGAGAACGTTTTGGTAGTTGTCGATCAATTCGAGGAGTTGTTCCGCTTCCGGCGAAGCGCCGAGATCAAGAACTCGGATGACGAGGCCGTGGCCTTCGTCAAGCTGTTGCTCGAGGCTGCGCAGCAGAATGAGGTACCGATTTACATCGTGCTGACGATGCGCTCGGACTTTATCGGCGATTGCATAGAGTTCGCGGGCCTTCCCGAAGCCGTGAACGAAGGCCTGTACTTGGTTCCGCGCATGACCCGAGACGAACTCAGAACGGCCATCACCGGCCCAGTGGCTGTGGCTGGCGGAGACATCGCCCTGCGCCTCGTTCCCAGGTTGCTGAACGAGGTGGCCATTGACCACGATCAGTTACCGGTGCTGCAGCACGCCCTAATGCGAACCTGGGACCACTGGCGACAGCACCATCTCCCCGGCGAAGCGATGGATATTGCCGACTACGAAGCCGTGGGGACGCTGAGCGAAGCGCTGTCTCTGCATGCGGAAGAGGCCTATGCGGAAGCTGACTCCGAGCGGAAGTGCCGAATCGTGGAGCGGATGTTCAAGGCGCTCACCGACACCTTCACCGACCACCGCGGAGTTAGACGTCCGACCTCGGTTCGGGAGCTTGCTGCTATCTGTGAAGTCCCCGAAGCCGAGTTGATCGAGGTCTTAGAGATTTTCAGGAAGCCCGGCCGGAGTTTTCTGATGCCGCCAGTGACCGTGGCGCTCGACTCCGGATCAATCATTGACCTGTCGCATGAAAGTTTGATGCGCTGTTGGTCGCGGCTGATCCGCTGGGCCGACGAAGAGCGTACGTCAGCGGGAGTTTACGCTCGTCTTTCCCAAGCGGCATTATGGTTTGCGGAAGGTTCGGCGGGGCTTTGGCGCGATCCAGAACTCGCGCTCGGTCTTAAATGGAAGGCCCGAAACCGACCCACCAAGACCTGGGCCGAACGCTACAACCGTGACTTCGACCGCGCCATGGAATTTCTGGAACGCAGCGCGAAGGAGCGGGAACGCATCGAGTCCGACCGCGAGAAGCACCGGAGGCGCAAGCTTGCCCGGGCGCGATTGGCAGCGGGGGTTTTGGCAATATTGCTTTGCGCAGCGCTGTTACTGGCGTATTTCGCTTGGAACGAAAGGAGCCGCGCCGAAGCGAATTTGAAACTGGCCATGAAAGCCGTGGATGAAAGTTTGTCTTCGGCAGGACGCGAACAGGGACGCGAGTCCTCCGGGTCACCGCAACTCGAACAGTTCCGCCGGGAGTTGCTCGAGAAGGCCGGTAATTTTTATTCCGGTTATCTGGCGAAGCAGAAAGCGAACGACCCGGAGTTTCAGGAGCAAGCCGCGCGGTTGCATTCCAAGTTGGGTGATATCAACCGCTTGCTCGAAAGGCCAGAGGATGCTGTGGAGCAATACAAGGAAGCCATCGGCGAGCTGGAAAAGCTTCATCAGAAAAGTCCCCAGAATGCAGCGTACCGCCAAGGACTGGGCTACGCCTACAATTGGCTGGGCGAAACACTCAGATCGTGGGCGGAAGAAACTCCCAGCGCCGCAAACAAACGCTCCGCTGGGGAAACCGCGTATGACAACGCGTTGCGTCTGCAGCAGGACTTGCACAGCGAATTTCCCCAGAACACACAGTATCAGCAAGAATTGGCGCGCACATATTACAATCGCGGGATTCTTCGTTACGATGACGGGAACCGGAGCGCCACCGAGTCAGACTTCGGCGATGCGATTCAACTCCTGGAGCCTTTGCTCGAGAAGAAAACAGTCTCGCAGTCCGACGATTCCGCGGATCCTCCATCTCACGACGCCGCTCGAGCCTACAACGACCTCGGTAACCTGCTAACAAGCGAGAAACGGTTCTCTGAAGCGCAGCCCTTCTTGGAGCGTGCCGTCGGAATTCAGGAAGATCTGACAAAAAAGTATCCGAATCGCACAGAATACAACTTTGAGCTCGCGCAGTTTTACGAAAACCTCGCAATTCTGGATTACGATCAGGACAGTGAGCCCCAGGCAAGCGTTTGGAGCCACAAAGCCGTTGATCTGTTCGAGGAATTGGCCACGCCAGCACCCGCACTGGAGAAGGAGAGGGCCAAGGCTCACATTCTTCATCTGCTACTCGGTCCGTCGGGGCACCCTGAATTCCACGTCCTGAACAGGAATTTGGCCGATCAATACGAGAGGATTGCACGGGAAAGCATTCAGTCCGGTTCGTTCGGTTTTGCAAAGGTTGCCCTCCGCAGCCTCGCGAGCACGCTTCCACAAGTAGCCGAGCCGGATAGAACTAGACTTACTAGTTCTTATCTAGAATTACAAAAGGAGTTGCAAGAAAAGGAAAACCAAGGTAAACACACATCCACCTTAGGGCTCCGGAGTCAATAATGAAACTGGTTATCTGGATTCTGCTGCTCTTTCTGCCCCTACCGACCTCCGCACAAGAGAAGGATTCCGAATCGTCGCGTGCGGCAACCCCCGTCGCCAGCGCCGATGTGCAACAAGAAGGTTCGCCAGCCACTACGCAGAAGAATACCGAGAAAAGCAAGCCCTCCAAACCTCAGACAGAGCCGAAAGCTGAAATTCCCGGCAGTATGGTGGGATACATCGACGATCCGATTGTCTCGTCGAAGGTTCGCATTCGCTTCGACGACGCCTTTGACGATCAATTTCCCGATCGCTCCGAGTTTATCTATGCAAAGTGCTCGTGCTACACGTTGTTGAATACTTTCCCTTCACCTCTCAATCGGGCGTTCGATCCGCACGCCTCAGGACCCGGCACTGGCGTACCGACGTCAATAAACTTCCAACAACTCTACACCGATGTCGAATACGCGCCGCTTCGCCGATTCTCCGCGTTTGTAGAAGTCCCAATACGCTGGCTCCAACCGCAAGGTTTCTTCCCCATAAGTCAGTTTTCCCCCTTTTCTAACCAAGCCGGGCTCAGCGACGTAATGGCGGGCATCAAATTCGCCGCCATCGCGTCAGAGGGTACATACGTTACGCTGCAGTTCAAGAGCTATTTCCCCTCCGGCGATTCCTCGAAGGGCTTGGGGACAAATCATTACAGTGTGGAGCCTTCTCTACTTGTGTACCAACGAATTTCGAGCCGGTTCACGCTCGAGGGCCAAGTGGGCGATTGGCATCCGATCGGCGGATCAGCCGGCGTACCGATCACCGGATCGGAAGGATTTGCGGGCGATGTATTCTTCTATGGTATCGGCCCAAGCTACAAGCTATATCGAGGAAATCATATCGGCGTGTCGCCGGTGGTGGAAGTTTTCGGCTGGCACGTTCTGGGCGGATTTCAGACCCAACCAGGCACGGGCACCGTGGACCGCGCTGCTACCGAAGTGAGCGGCATGAATATCGTCAACATCAAAACCGGATTGCGCATTGGAGTCGGTTACCGTAATTCGTTTTACGTAGGTTTCGGTCAAGCGGTCACTCACGACGACTGGTACAAACACTTATTCCGCGCCGAGTATCGCTACTCATTCTAAATAAGGTATGGGCGTGCCCGCCAGCCGTGTTACTTCGCTCGATGCATTCGCAAAAGCAATGAGAGAAGGTTTTGAGAGTAATGGACCGACGTTGATTGAGGTTCCGCTGTAACCATAGGGGGTATCTTCCTTTCTCATAACCGAGAGGTCGTTGGTTCCAATCTAGTCCCCGCAACCAATCCTATTGATTAAGCAAGCCTCTCCCTACAGAATCACTTACCGAACAGCAGTATTTGAAACTTTCCGGACTCGTTCGACGGCACCAGGAGTTCGTGCGTTTTGGAATTTAGCGCCATCGTCTTCGAACCAGCGTGGGTGGGGATTCGTTGCGCGGCGCTGTATTTATCAGGCGAATCCTGATGGAACACGTCAATCGTTCCCTCTCCGGTGGAGTTGAAGATCAGGCCTGTAGCGGGGTCGAACGCGCTCGCGTCCACGTGGTCGTCGATCGGCAGAGTTACGATCACACTTCCCGTGTCTGAATTGACGACGGCCATGACCTTGCTGCGGCATCCGATGAAAAGGCGATGATTCGCGCGATCCATCGCCATGCTGGACGGGCGTTCGCAGGGCGCGAGCGGCCAGCGATTCCTGACTTTCAATTCGTGCGCGTCAATGCGCAACGCTTCACTGCGGTCCTCGAGGTTCACGAAAACATTTCCCGATCCATCAGCCGCCGCGAATTCCGGGCCGCCGCCCAGTGCGATCGTGCCGACAACTTTGCCGCTCGCGGCGTCGATCACCGTAGAGCTATCGCTCCCGCCGTTCATGGCAAAAACGCGGTGCGTGGATGGATCGTAGACAATGGCATCGGGTTTCTTGCCGCTCGGGACCTGCGCGATGGCGGCAAGCGTTTTCAGATCGAAAATCGTGACCGTGGACACCTGGCCGTTGCTGACGAAACCGCGGCCTTCTTCCGGCGCGAGTGCTATACCGTGAACTCCGGGCGTGTCTGGAATTTGCCCGATGACGCTGTTTGCTGCCAGATCAATTACCTCCACATGGGTTTCGTGCGATACAAAAAGCCGCTGCCCCGGTTCATCCACAGTCAGATAATCCCATCCGCCGGTTCCGCCAACCGGAATCGTTCTTAACAGGTGATACCCTGCTGTAGCGAACGCCGCTGCGATGGCGATCAGAACACAGGTGCAAAGGATCAAGGATTTTTTCAAAGAAGCCTCTCGTTTTGTCGGAATGGAAAATTTGCCTACCGACACGAACCCGAGCCGGAATCATGAAATGACTTCCCTGCTTCGGGCATGAATTCCCAGTCATAGCTCTTGGCGTGGAGCGTGAGTTTCAAGACGCCGAAGGTGTCCGCATTACGAACTTCGCTTGTTGGCAGTGGCGTCGCGAAAGGGCGATGGTTCTTGCCGCCGGTGCCGGCCACGAATTCTCTCATGCCTTGGGCGGCGTCGGGTTTTCCTGCGGGATTCTGCGGCGCAAAGCGCTCGTAATCGTGATCGTGTCCATTGATGATGACCGCGGCTCGCGCCTCGTACAAATCCTGCCAGAACGGCTTCATCTCGGGATCGTTGCCGTGCTTTGCGCCGGAACTGAATAGCGGTTTGTGCCAGTAAGCCAGGGTGCAGGCAGCCGGATGCGATTTCAGATCCTCGCGCAGCCATTTTTCCTGGACGGAACCTTGCTGGCATCCTCCTACTTCGGCGCATTCGCTATTGAGCACGACGATGTGCCACGTCGCGAGTTCGTAGCTGTAATAACCTTTGGATGGATCGCCCGCAGAAGCGCCGAAATAATCGAAGTAGGGAGTGGCGCCGCCGGAATGAAACTCGTGATTGCCGACGGAGGGGCGCGTCCGCCCCTTTTGCCGGCCCCAGGTGGGATCGTAGCACTTCGCGAATTGTTCGGCGGTGCCGCCCTCGTAGGCATTGTCACCCGCGGTGAATACGGTGCCTGCAATGCCGTCGAGAAGTTTCGCCGTCGCTACCGCGCCGGAAAGGTCCGCACAGTCGGCAATGTCGCCTGCACCGACTAGAACCGCAACGCTCGCATCCGGTTTCGCGCTAGCCTCACGTGGCTGCGCAGCATGGGGCGCGCCGACGGAGGAGCCGGACGGTACGCCCAAATCGGCGGCGCTGGGCCTGCCCGCACAAATGGCGATCAAAACGAACGCGATGGCGATGGGTTTCACTTGCACCTCCATGACTGTGATCGCTACTCGAAGCGGCTTCCTCTACTGTCTGTACGACCCCTTCTAAACGCAGCATAAATCCAGCGTGAAACACTAGGTTATTTCAGCGCAAGCTTCCGCTCAGAACTTTAGTCGCAACATGAACTGAATCTGCCGAGGCAATCCCGTTCCCGTGTTAGGCGAGGCGGCATTGTCATTGTTGTTGTTGAAATTGTTGGTGGTGTTGATTACACCAAAATCTTTGGCCGGAGAGGTTATGTAGGTGGCTCCCGATGGATCGTTGGGATTTGGCACATAGTCCAGCGAAAGGTTGTGCGGGTCACCAAGCTGAACGTGGTTCAGAATATTAAATACCTGAACTCCGAACTGGATTGCAAATCGCTCCGTCACTTGGGTTTCTTTCATCAGGGCCATGTCAATCTGCCAGGAAGGCAAAGCGCGAATGATTCCATTTCCGGCGTTCCCGAATCGCGTTACTGCGCCAGCCAGGTTTGGATTTGAATTGATCGCGGTATTCTGCGGAGGAGCTTGAAACGCCGCTGGATTGATAAGCGGCACACCATTGTGGCCACCCCCAGGCAGGTAGAGCGGAACGCCGGGCACAAGATCCGGCCTCTGTGAAGTTTGGTCGTTGTCATCGGGAAGTTGGATCGGTTGAACGTTGTAATAGACCGTGAGGGGATGGCCCGTGTGGTAGAGACCAACGCCGCTCAAGCTCCAGCCTCCAATGACTTTCGCCAGCAGACCGTCGCCGTTCCAATGGGCCTTGCCGGGTCCGACGGGAAGCTGATAGACGCTGTTTGCCGCGAAGTTGTGACGAATGTCGAAAATGCTGGGTCCGATATCACAGCGCAGGCAATTGACGTTCTCCGGCCCGTTTGACTCTCCACCGCCCACCGAACCATCGTTGATGGAGTGGGAAAAGGTATAGCGGGCTTGAAATGAAAAACCGTTTACGAAACGCCGCTCGACGGTGAATTCCAAGCCCTGGTAGCTGCTGGAGCCAATATCCTTCTTGATGTCCACCGATCCGAACGGGTCAAAACTGTTTGGATTGGTCGCACTCGGCGTCTCGTTGGGATTGGTGGGATCGAGAGGATAGTACTGATCCAGGGGACGAATGCAGTTACCATTTATATCTACATTGGTCGCACACAAATTTACGGCGCCGCGGGAGAACAGGCGGACTCCGTGAGAGCCAAGGTATTGCGTGGTGAAGAGGAAGTTGCCAGGCAATTCATGGTCAATCGTTAGACCCCATTCCTCGACGTACAGGTCGCGACGGCCTTCACGCTGCAAGGCTCGGGGCTGATTGGCTGCTGTCGCTCCCGGCGGCAAAGCCGAGAGATCCGGAGCGGCCTGCTCGAACGCGGCCTGCAGTGGCGTGCTTTGCACAAATGCGCGGAACGTATCGCTCTCAAGACCGGCGTTCAGGTCATCGTTTTGAGCCGCCCCGTGATAGATACCGAAGCCCGCCCGAATGACGGTCTTGCCGTGCATCGCGGCGGGGGCCCACGCCACACTCACCCGCGGGTCGAAGTTCAAGTAATCCGGGTTATAGAGCGCCGGATTCTTCGGACAAGGTGCGGTGTCGATCGGACCGATAGGAAGAGGAATGTTTCGTGAATGCGATCCAAGGCAAATTCCGTGAAATTGATTGAGGTCGAATACGGTGGTGGCGTTGTCCGCCTCGTTGGCGACGCCATAGTATTCGTAGCGTATTCCAAGGTTAACGGTCAGGGTCGGATTAATTTTCCACTCATCCTGAAAATACGGCATGTAGAAGGTGCGCCGCAACTTATGGCAACACCAGGGCGCAAAGTAAGTCAGCGTGCTGAGTTGCGCTCCGATCACGGTGTTGTCATTGCCGGCAAACACAAGGCTGTTGTTGTCGGTCTGGCCTTGATTGAGGCGTACCCGGCGGATTTCCATTCCCATCTTAAAAGTGTTGCGTCCGTGCGTGTACGTGAGGTTATCGACGACCCCATAGGTTGTGCCAACTTCGACGTCCTCGGAATTGTTATTTATGGTCTCGAAGTTGGGCGTAGCGACCGAATAGGGGAGAACACTCTCTTGCGGATTGTGGAACGGGGAGCGATTCACGTAGACCTTCGCCTCGTTCGAAAGATTCGTGGAAAAAGCGTGCTGCAGGGCGACGAAATAGTTGGCTGGATGATTGATGGTCCTCAATTCATCCAAAGCGTTGCCATTGGGGCCATCGACCAGGCTGATGTCGCGCTGTGCGCGGCCGTATATTGTCGTCTTATCGCTGAACTTGTAATCGAGCCGGAACAGCCAGGTATCTTCATGTACGGTCGTCGGCTGCACGTGCGTGAAATTCTGGGCATCGTTTTGATCGGGCGGAGCCGGGATGGAGTTCGGATCGGTTATGGCGCTGAAGTCGCTGTTGGGAAATACGAAGCGCGGCGCGCAGGTTCCCACGGTTCCGGTAGAAGCTTGCCAAGGGAATGACTGCAGGATGGGGCACAACAACTCGGGATTCGCCGGATAAAACACTGCGGGAGTGACGGTGGTGTCGGTTCGGCCTGTAACCAGTGCTTCCTGCAGGAACGAGGCAGTGGGCACGACGGCGGTAGTCGTTTGCCCCTGGTACTGACGCAGTCCTTCATAGTTGACGAAAAAAAACAGTTTTTCCTTGATGGCCGGGCCGCCAAACGTCATTCCGTACTGTCCCATGCGAAACGGGGCCACCGACGGACCATCAGTGAAGTTGCGCGAGTCGAACACGGAATTGCGTAAGTAGCCGAAGGCTGTCCCGTGGAATTCGTTGGTGCCGGATTTTGTGACGACATTAATTTGCCCGCCGGCCTGCGTGCCATATTCGGCGTCGTATAAGGCGCTATCTACACGATACTCCGCAACCGCATCTTCGGAAATTTGCAATCTCGTTTGGGATTTTTGCGCTTGCTCCTGAATTCCGCCGGCGTCCACTCCGTCGAATGAGAAATTATTGTCGTCGCGAGCGCGGCCGGCGAAGCGGATGGTACGCTGGTCGCCCCCGCCATCATCCTGCGCGAAAGGCGCGAGTAGTGTCAATTCAGCCCAGTCACGGCCATTGGTCGGCAGATTTTCGATTTGATTGCTGGTGATGACGGTGCTGGCTTCCGCCGAGCTTCTCTGTGCGGGATCTGCGCCACTCGCCCGCACTTCGACGCGTTCGTCCACGGTACCGACCTCCAGCCGAATGTCCGTGGTGTGCGTTTCGCCGACTTGCAGCTCGACATCCTCAATCAATTTAGTCTTGAAGCCCACCGACGATACTTCGATTGTATAAAATCCGATGGCGATACCGGGAAAGCGGTAATCTCCGCTCGCATTGGACGTCTTTTGCCGGGTCAACAACGTGGCGACCGCTGTGATTTTCACCGTGGCCCCGGCGATGATGGCGCCAGAACTATCAGTCACCGTTCCTTCCAGGGTGGCACGGTCTGTCTGAGCGCAAACCGGCAAAGGCAGCAGCAGCAATGCGGCGAGCGCCAGGATGGCGATTGGCAAGGACCAGACTCGGCGAACACAACTTGCTTCGAGCTGGCCGCAAGGAAAATCAACGCGCATAACGGTCTCTCCTGTCATCGTGGCATCAGGATTTGACTTGCTTATTAGGCGCAATCGATAAGTACGGCGCGTGAACGGATCTTGATGGGAACTTGAATAGAGCCTGAATTTCTTTCAGATTACCGCGGCGACGGCAGCGGCATCCGTCGAATCGATTCCCGCGCCCAGCGCAGCCGGTAAACACACGCGGAACAGGGAACCTGCACCGATCTGACTTTCCGCGGTGATGGTTCCGCCGTGCATTTCGGTGATCCATCGGGCGATCGCGAGACCCAGCCCTGCTCCTCCGGTTTCGCGCGAGCGCGCGCGGTTCGTGCGGTAGGAGCGTTCAAAGATCAAGCTCAGCTCGCGTTCCGGAATGCCGATGCCGGAATCGCGGACGAGAATCTGTATTTGCTGCGGCCCAGGAAGCAATTCAACTTCGCAGAAGCCACCTTCCGGTGTGTACTTGATGGCGTTGTCGAGCAAAATCAGCAGCAAGCGATCAATCGCGATCGCGTCTGCCCTCACCCAAACCGGTCCACCGGGCGTGCGCACGTCAATGTTGAGCGCTTTGGTCCCGGCAAGCAAAATGGCCCGCTGCTGCACTTTTTGGACGTGGACGTCCAAATCGATCACGTGCAGTTCCATGCCCATCGCGCCGGCGTCGGCACGCGCCAATGTCAAAAGATTTTCCAGCAGGCTCGTCGTTTCCTCCGACGTCCGCAGAATCTTCGTGAGCGATTCGGTGTATTGCTCGTTCGTACGCGGCTTGCGCAACGTCACTTCGGCCACGGTGCGAATCACAGCGACCGGCGTGCGCAAATCATGCGAGGCATCCGCGGTAAACTGTGTGATGCGTTTGAACGAAGCATCAATGCGTTCAAGCATCGCGTTCAGTGCTTCGGTCAGACGCCGCAATTCATCGCGTGGCCGCGGCACTTCCAGGCGCTGCGAGAGGCTGTCCACGCCAATGCGCTCGGCCGTATCAATGATGCGCTTCACGGGCGCCAGCGACCTGCCGCTGAGCCAGAAACCCAGCAGCGACGCCAGCACTACCAGCAGCGGCACGGTTTCTTTTTCAATGTCGCGAAAATTGTCGAGTGCGCGATCGAACGGCTCCGTGGGCACCGCCGCGCGAATTTCGTAAGTGTGTCCGCCCGTCTGGAATTTTTGTGACGCGATGCGATATTGAACGTAGTTTAGATTTGTCGTGAAAAACGTCGGGATCTCGATGGCGCCGGGAAGCGGGTCGGCAGCTTGCAGAAATAAGGGCGAGCGGAAGATCCAGTTGTGATTGGAGTCGGCCACTCCGAAGACGGCACCGTTCGGCCACCAACTCGCTAACTCCGCTAATTCCTGCTGGACCTCGGCGTCTCCTTGCGGAGCACTCCGCTGCAACAGACGCTGCAGGCTCTGCAGATTCATGCTCGACGCATCGTTCACCGTCACTTCAATGCTGCGTCGAAATCCCACGTCGCTGATCCACACGAAAATGCTGAAGGACGCTGCCAACACCACGAAATATAGCGCGGTAAGCTTGGTGCGAATCGTCACACTCATAAGATTGCAGGCAGTCCCATGGAGTACCCAACGCCGCGATGGGTTTGAATAAGCTTCGATTGCGAATTGCGCTCAATCTTCTTACGGAGGAGTCGAACGTAGGCATCGAGCGTATTGTCTTCCACGTCGCGTCGACTGCCCCAGACGTCCGCGATGATTGCCTGACGAGGAACTACTTGTCCGCGGTTCCTCGCCAGCACTTCGAGTAAGCGAAATTCGGTCAAGGACAAGCATAGCGGAACGCCGCGGCGGAAGGCTCTCTGCGCAGCTACGTCCAGCACCAGATCACCGGCTTCCAGAACGTTCCTCGGTTTGCTGCCGCTGCGCCGCTCAAGCGCCCGCACGCGCGAGAGCAGCTCCAGGAACGAAAATGGCTTGGTCAGATAATCGTCGGCGCCCGCATCGAGGCCCCGGACAACATCCGCAAGCGAGTCGCGCGCCGTCAACATCAGGACCAGCGTTTCAGGGCTGCGCAACCGCAATTGCTCGACGACCTCGAATCCGTTCAAGTCGGGCAGCATGACGTCCAGCAGGATCAAATCGACATTGCCGGCTTTCGACTTTTGCAGCGCGGCTTTTCCTTCGCCGCACAGCTGGACGCAGAACTGCTCTTCTTCTAATCCGCGAACCAGTGCGGACGCCAGCTCGGGTTCATCTTCGACGACCAGTATGTTCACGGCGGATTTGCAGAGGAGTGTAGGGGTCCGATTGTGACAGCAGAATGAACGGAGTATTACAGGAACGTCGCGCATTGTTTTCGGACTGCCCTGGAATTAGCTTGTGGGCAGCCCGAAGAGTGGATTTGCGGCGTTGCTTTTTCAAGCAGGAGAGGCCCTTGCTGACGATAGTTTCTTAGGCCCACCTTGATTAATTCGCCGGTGGACACTGCTGAAGTAAAAACGGAATGGGGGCTGACGCCAGATCGTGGGAAAGAATAGGGAAAGAACTCCTCTCGTCAACGGCGAATCTAATGCGCACAGAATCAATGGGCCACAAGTTCGTGCTTCGTTCCCGCAACACGAAAGTCATTGAGTCGGCCGTCTGCGTTCATCAGGGCCCACCGTTTATGGCAGGGACGAGAGAACTCCCCCGTTTTCCAGACGGCGTTGAAAAAATTTCGCAACTTTTCGCGAAGGTCTTGTATTTTTGGGGCTCTTGGTTCCCGTCACTCTGGTTGTCCTTGATAGGTTCTTGGACTCCCTGTTGCTGGTCTTCTGGTCTTTCGGTGATTTGCAGAATATCGGAACGTTTTTCCAGGGACTTTCTGTATTTTTCATCCGGCTGAATTTCGGAAGCTTCTTAATTTCGCAGCTAAGTCCAGACGCCTTAGCAGCGTTCCGCCTGGCGTCCCCAGGGCGTTTGCCTGACCGTCGCAGCGTCACCTTTTGCCTGGCTAGCCGCTGCAAAAAAAACGCGCCCGTTTCGCGCCCGAAACACGGCTGTTTACCGAGCTGATTTCTGGTGTTTGCTCGCTGTAAGCGGCGCGCGGTCAACGGCTTCTAGTTTTTGTCTTCGTTCTTACCTTACCACTCCTAACCCGGAGGTCGCCTGCTCAAATCTGCCTTCCGCAACCAAACTTTCTTCTCTCTCCGTCGCTTGCGCGCACCCCGCAACCGTCCGAATTTGTGCGCCGCAGTGGAGATTCAAGAAAGTTGCGTCCACAGGCTCTTCCTATAGCTCACGATCGTCCCGCTTCTTCAATCGCAATGTCGGATTTTGAAGGTGATGGATTCTATTGACCAGCAAACGAGTGGTCGCTGCGCTGCTCTTCGGTTACCGCAGCTCGTCGGGCATCATCTGATTCGCTGGGGAGTGCGCTCGATTGCGGCTTTTGCTGTTGCCAATCCCGATGACGTGATCGGACGGTTTTCACTGAGAAACTTCTGCTTCTTTTCGGGCAGGCCCTGCAAGCGATCGAGAAAAGCCGCAATGCCGCGGTCCAGGCCCTCGGCGATGCGCTGGCGCTGATCGGTCTCCCGCAGCAGGTTCTCGTCGCTGGTATTGTTAACGAAAGAAATCTCCGAAAGTACCGCAGGCATGTTGGCGCCGGTCAGAACGATGAAGGGTGCCTGCTTCACACCGCGGTTCGTCTCGCGCGGGCTCACGAGCTGGAGCCTTTGCGAGAGCGCGTCCTGGATATCCACGGCAAGCTGTCTCGATCCCGCGATCATCTCGTTGCGTGCGATTTTCTTAATCAGTTCCGGAAGATCGTGGAAGGAGGATTGCGCGAGCGCGTTTTCGCGCGCCGCCAGTTCCGTGGATTCCTGTGGAGCTGCCAGACTCAGGGAGTACGTTTCGACGCCGCGCGCTTCGCCGCTGTCGCTAGAATTCGCGTGAATTGAGATGAACAGGTCCGCGCCAGCGCGGTTGGCAATCGCCGTGCGGTCTTCCAGTCGCACGTACCTGTCGTCCTTGCGTGTGTAGATCACTTCCGCACCCGGAATGTCTTGTTCGATCAGTTGGCCCAGCCGCAGTGCCACATCGAGGCAAAGGTTTTTCTCAAGCAAACCATGGGGCCCGATCGTGCCCGTGTCGTACCCTCCGTGGCCGGGATCAATTGCGATGCGGTTGATCTTTAGTCCCAATTCCCGTGTCAGAGAGAGTTGACTTTCGTGACTGGCACTTGCCTGTGGCGACGTCGTGGCCACGTTGTGCTTCGGGGTGTCCGAACTCAGACCGCGCGGCAGGACGAGGGCCACCGAAAGCAAAACGACAACGAATGCACCCACCCAAAGAACCCAGTTAGCCACGCCAAACTCCGCGAGTGGCGCGTACGAAAGCTCGGTTGTCGCAGCAATGCCGGCCGCTTTCGCAGCATCGGCGCCCGCAGGTGAAGGCGATGGCGCCGGCATCGGCTTCGGCGTCAGACCAGCGGCAGCCACGACATCCAAATTACGATCCGCCTTCTCGACAATGTCCCGCGACACCGTGTGGCGCCCTTGGGCATGTCCTTCGAGCAAAGCTTCAAAGCAGATCTTGTTGATGTTCCTCGGAATTCCGCCGCTTCGCTCGGCGATCAGTGTCAAGGCTTCCGGCTCGAATAGCGCTTCGCCGCAATGGCCCGCCACTTTTAGCCGGTGCCGGATGTAACCGGCCGTTTCCTCCGGCGATAGAGCATCCAGATGCTTCACCACCGCAATGCGCTGCAACAGTTGCGCCTGCCGCTTCTGTCCCAGTTTCTCGGCGAGTTGGGGTTGCCCGGCGAGAACGATTTGCAGCAGCTTGGTGTGCGACGTCTCGAAGTTCGAGAGCAGCCGGACGGTTTCGAGCACCGAATCGTCGAGATTTTGTGCCTCATCGACGATCAGGACAAAACGTCTGCCCGCCAGCATTTCCGCGAACAACATTTCATTCAACTTGATGTGCATGGCCACCAGTCCCATGCCCGTTGCATCGACGCCCAGCTCGCTCAGAAGGTATTGGAAGAATTCGCGGGAGTTGCACTGCGTCTGGAACAGGAACGCGGCACGCGCCGTACCGCGCAGCCCTTCGAGCACCTGATATAGAAGCGTCGTCTTGCCCATGCCCGGCTCCGCGATCAGCGCCAGAAACCCTCGTCCCTCGAGGATTCCCTGTGCGAGCGAGTCGAGCGCCTCACAGTGCGTCTGGCTCGGGTACAGAAACGCCGGGTCGGGCGTGACGCCAAACGGCTGCTGGTGCAAGCGATAGAAATCGAGAAACATCGGCACGACCTCCTTCTCCCGGCAGCGCAGGCTGATAGCCTTCCCTGCTCCCCCGATCGTGGTTCCCGCACAAGGTTGCGCGGCGGGACGGCTCGGTCTGCAGTTATCGCTCGGTTCGCGGGGCGGGAGAAGAACTGCGCGCACCTTGGGCTATCTGCGCCGTACAGCGCATTCTGCTATAGCCGGCCTGTGACCGCAAGCGTCAGCCCACTCGGTGAACGCAATTTTTACCGGAACTTACAGCAAATGCAGGTTGCCGGACGTGATTCATTTTCCACGCCGTTGCGACAGGCAAGCTCCGGAGACGGAGCGCGGGATCCCAGGTCACCGCAACTACGGATTGAACGCCGCAATCTTTGCGAGTTCGTCCTTCTTGGCCTTTCCTGTGGGAGTTAGCGGCATTTCGGCAATGAACAAGATCTGCGAAGGCCGTTTGTAGGGAGCGAGATTTCTCGCGGCGTGATCCGCCACTTCGGCAACGGTCGCAGGGGAACCCGGCAACAATTGCACGAAGGCGATTACCTCCTCGCCCCCTTCCACCCCCTGAACGGATCGCCCAATCACGGCAGACCGCACCACCGCCGGATGGGTATTTAGCACTGCCTCGACTTCAGCGGGATAGACGTTCATTCCGAAACGGACGATTAATTCCTTAGTGCGTCCCACGATGAACAGATGCCCATCCTGCAATCGAGCGAGGTCGCGGGTATTGAACCATCCATCCGGGTCAATAGCAGCGGCAGTTTCCTCCGGGGCGCGGTAATAACCCTTCGCAACATTCGGCCCGCGCGCCCACAACTCGCCCACTTCGCCGTCGCCTACCTGCTTTCCATCCGTCCCTACTAGCTTGATTTCCACTCCCGGAAGAATCCGGCCAACAGAAAGATCGCTTCGAGGCTCCTCCACCCTGGCCTGAGCAATCGTTGGCGAGCACTCCGTCACGCCGTAACCGTTGTGGAGAGTCATGCCAAAGAGGCCCTCGACGGCCGATTTTACCGCCGGCTGCAGCGGTGCGCCGGAGGACGAGATGATCCGAAGCGCAGGGAATTTCAATGGCCCTGACAAACCCTTCGCTTTTGCATAGTCGGCCAACAGAGCGAACATCGCTGGCACGCCGAGTACGACGGTCAGCCGATCTCGTTCCAGTGCCGCGAGTGCCGCTACTGGATCGAACCGTGGCGCCAAATAAAGCGTCGCGCCGCTGAGCAGGGTGCCGAGCAGAAGCACGGAAAGTCCCACAGCGTGGGACATCGGCAGAACACCGTAGAGACGGTCATCAGGAGTGAGCGAACGGATTCGCGCCGAAATCGCTGCAATGAACAGCAGGTTCCTATGTGTCAGCACGACTCCTTTGGGAAGGCCGGTGGTGCCGGATGTATAAATCAGCGCGGCCACTCGATCAGCGCTGCTGCTGTTCTTCTCGATTGCCTCCGGTTCAACCCGCTCGTTCAGGGGACCGAAGCCGATGGGGCCCAGACCAGCCGTCTCCCCGATGATCGCACCGTGCCGCTTCGCGTGTTGCGTGGCATGCGGCGAGACACTCGTCATATAAATCACGCGACGGGCGCCGCAATGATCGCGAATATCATCAATCTCGCGCGCCGACAGTCGCGCATTTGCGAGCACTGGCCATGCATCCATCCCCGTCAAGGCCAGGAAAATCGCAATGAACGCGCGGCAGTTCTCGCACACCAACATCACTCGATCGCCAGGGCGCACACCCGACTCGCGAAGCCACGCGCCCGCCGCAGTTACCGCGGCATCGAGCTCGCTATACGTCCAACTTCCGCTGTTTTCGACTAAGGCTAGCCGGTCGGGCGAGCGATCGGCCCATGGCTTGATGACATCGCCGATGCTCTCAGGCAGGGATTTCAACAATTCGGGCGCCTGGATATCAATCATGGACGTTCATCATACCAGTTCAGCGCAAACCGCTGCGAAGCGCAACGGCACGGCCGCGTCGCGCAGGGCGATGGATTCTGAGACGAGCGACGGAAAAGCGTAGGCGGAATTGGAACGCAGAGAGTGGCTACGGATAGACGATGGATCCCGGATAATTCTGCGATCGCACATCTTTTTTTCGCGAAGCTACAGGCGTGCGGCCGGAGTCATCGCCGAATGTGTCGCAGCGTCGGCCTTTGTTGATACTAGGAACTGCAGCCAGTTGCGATACATGGATGCAGCCGATACCTGCCAGGTGCCACGCACCGCACTGGACACGGCAGCCTCGGGAAACTTGGCTAGCAGCCCTTCATGCGGCTCTGCGACAACCGACTTTTGAAAGTCGGATAGAAGTTTTGTAGCCACGGCATCGAAGTACCCGTGCGGCATGGTGGGATAGGTTTCCCTCTCTCGACGGAGAAATCTCTTTATGTCTCTGCGGTATTCCTTTAGCAAGGTCCGCGTGCCGTATTCCGGATGACCCTGGAAGTGCACGAACAGACTGCCTTTTTTCTTTTTCACAAACAGATCAACGCTCGCATCCGCGGATTGCGTGAGCACCTGGTAACCGCAGGCAGCCAGCGCATCTGCTCGCACTTCGTTCCACCGAGAATGCGGAATTTGCATCATCTCGCCAGCGCCGTCGGTAAGCGCATGGTTCCGAATCGTTTTGTACGCGAATACGCCGAACTGCTTGTCGGCGAGCCGGTGTCGGGAAATGCCATCGCTGTAGAGAACGCCGGCATGCGCCGCCAGACACGACAAAACGGTGGAGGTCGTATTCTGCTCAGCCCAATCCAAAACTTCGGTTAACGCAGACCAATAAGGCTCATTCCGCAGGTCGGCTTGGCGCGGTTCAGTGCCAGTCATGATCACGCCATCAAAACGGCTGTTCAGCAGATCGCCGATGCCGGAATAGAACTTGCTGAGATGTTTCTCTCCTCCATCCGTACGGGGAAGTTTCGGCAAAGAATAAAGTTTGAGCGAGACCGGAAGGTCGACGGCGGCGGATTCCAGGAGTTCAAAGAATTGAACTTCGGTGTCTTCCAGCGCCGAATCCGGCATGTTATTAATCAGCGCGATTCGCACACTCCCCGCTTGGGCATCCAGACTGCCTGCGGGGCTTGCGGAGTGCCTGCGGCGCTTCCGCGTTAGAAGATCGGGAACTCGCCCTCCGTCGATTACGATGGACATTCACTATCTCCCAGCCACCGAACACAAAAGTCGAGGCAGACTTACCGAGCCGTCTGGTCGAGCGCCTGCTCAAGGTCAGCGAGGATGTCGTCAATGTGCTCGATGCCCACGCTCAACCGAATCATCTCCGGCGTCACGCCCGCCTTCATCTGTTCTTCCGGCGTCAATTGCCGGTGCGTCGTCGACGCCGGATGGCAAGCCAATGACTTGGCGTCGCCCATGTTGACCATGCGCTTGAACAAGCGCAACCCATCAAAGCATTTTACGCCTCGCTCGAAGCCGCCCTTCACTCCGAACGTCAGTAGAGAACAGAACTTCGAGCCCAAATAGCGGTGCGCCATCGGGTACAAGGGGCTATCGGGAAACCCCGCGTAATTCACCCACGCCACCTGCTTATGATTGCGCAGAAACTCCGCTACTTTCCCGGCATTCTCCACGTGGCGTTCGACGCGCAGCGCCATGGTTTCGATTCCTTGCAGCAACAAGAAACCGTTGAACGGTGAGAGTGTAGATCCCGTATTGCGCTGCGCGACGGTCCGGCAACGCGCGACAAACGCGGCCGCCCCGTAGTGCTCGGTGTAAACGACACCGTGATAGGCGATTTCCGGCTCGTTCAACATGTAATAGCGCTTGGGATGATCGCGCCACGGAAACGTACCGCTGTCTACGATCATTCCGCCAAGCGTCGTGCCGTGCCCTCCCATGAATTTCGTCATGGAATGCACCACCACGTCCGCGCCGTACTCAATCGGCCTCAACAAGATGGGTGTCGCCACGGTATTGTCAACGATCAACGGCACGCCGTGCTTGTGCGCGACCCGCGCCAATCCTTCGATATCGGCAACGTTGCCAGCCGGATTGCCCACACTTTCGCAGAAGACCGCTCGCGTGTTCTCGTCGATCAACTTTTCAACAGCTTCAGGACGATCGTTCTCGGCAAACCGCCCGGCAATTCCCTGTTTCGGCAAAATATGCGCCAGCAGCGTGTACGTCGCGCCGTAGAGTTGCGGTAGTGAGACGATGTTGTGGCCCATCTCAGCGATGTTGATCAGCGAATAATGGATCGCAGCCATTCCCGAGCTTACGCTCAGTGCCTCCACGCCGCCCTCCAGCGCGGCAACTCGCTTTTCCAGCACCGTATTGGTGGGATTCCCAATGCGCGTGTAGATGTTTCCCTGAACTTCCAGATTGAATAAGGCCGCCCCATGCGCCGCGTCGTCGAATTCGAAGGCAACGGTCTGATAGATCGGCACGGCCACGGCTTTTGTCGTGGGATCGCCATCATAGCCGACGTGAATCGCGATGGTTTCTCGCTTCATGCTCTACACATCCTCGGCGTTAAGAAGATTGCTCAAAAGGCTTTGATTCGCTGCGCTTCGCGATCGACTGCGCTGAACATCGCCGCAAGGGCGCCTCATCGAGCCGCTCACTCGGCGATCGTCGACATACGCGACGCGGGAACAGCTGTTGCATTCCGGGCAAGCGATTTCATCATCGTTTGGGTGAGACGTCTGGCGGCGAAGCCGGCGCCGAAAGCGAAGCGCATCACCGGTCCAAAGCTGTTTGCCGCAGCAATTCCGACGAAGTAAAGACCGGGAACGGATGACTCAAAGCTGGACGACAGCACCGGGGCGCCATTGACGCACTTGAGATTCGCGCGAATCGCTGGATTGAGGAAAGCTAATCGCTCCATATTCACCTTGTACCCGGTCGCCGCAATAATGTGTTCCGTAACGATTTCGCGCGCCGAGCCATTCGATCCACGCAAGTGCAAGTGTACTTTGTCGCCCCAGATCTCGGCACGCTCGACGTTGTATCCAAGTTCGAGAGGCACACGCCCCATCACCTTGTCCTTGACGAACCAGCCGGCGGATGGACCGAGCGTTTTGCGGACGAGATCGACGCGCAAGCTCTCCGGAAGATAATGGAATAGCGCAGCTCCGTCGGAAAAAAACCGCGAGCGCATTCCTGGACCCAGCCCCGAATCCGGGTGCCGCATTCGCTGCAACCATGGTCGGCGTTTGCCAGGCACCGGCGCGGTGTGAAATTTCAGCGAAGTGGCGCGAGCCACGAGCTGTGCGTCCGCATCGGCGTCGCGCAGCAATCCGGCCATATCGATTGCCGAAGAACCTGCACCGAGCACGACCACGCTGCGACCCTTAAATTCGGCAAGATCGTGATGATGGTAGCTATGCGACAGAAACTTCGCCGGCAGATGCGCCAGGTTACCCGGTACATATTCGAAATGCGTGATACCCACCGCGAGCAGCACTCGCCGCGCCTTGACCTCTTCACCATCATCCAATCGCAATTGAAATCCATCCGCCGAGCGCTCCATGCGTGTAACGATCTTGTCTTCGAGCTCCGGCACGATCCGATCCCGGAAGGCGAGCCCGTATTCGCCGAACGTGCCGAGGCGCACGGGAATCCCCATGTCGGCATACTCGATCCCGCGCTCCGCGCAGAATTGCTTTAAGGTGAATTTGGCGTCTGGATCGTAGATGTTCGAAGCAAAACCGTCCGACTTGAGCATCATGCCTTTGGGCATATGCGCCAGCCAGCTGTCCATCGGACGGCCAAAAATTCGGAAGGGGATGCCGCGACTGCGGAAATGCGCAGCGATTGAAAGTCCATAAGGACCGGCGCCGATAATTGCAGTTTCGATCATAGATTTTGGGAACGGTCCTCGCCCCGTGATTTCTGTCGATTGCCGCAGTCGGCGCGACCGGCAGACCGCGGCAATCTCCAATGCTGGCCCGGAATCGGGCGATTGTCCAGATACTCTGCGTCGGCCGTACCTTGCAAGACAGGCCCCTGCACCTGTGGATGTGCAATCCCATTGCCCGTCCTGGTTTAGTTAACTATCCTAGAATCATTGGCATGCATCGCTCAAGCAGCACGCGCAAGGGAAATTCTTTTCCCTATCCGCCGCCCGATTACCCTTGTACCCACGGCTTCGGTTGCCGGCTCGAAGGCCTCGATTATCTTGCTTCCAGTTCTTGGCCCACTACGGTGGTTCGACCGGCGCAGCCTTGGATCGATTTCATTTAGTGTACTGCTGATGGCGTTGCCGCCTGGCGTGCTCAATTCCTTTAACGTCGAAGAAAAAATGCAAATTCCTCTCCCGATTCCGCGGCATCGGAATTACAGATTCATCTTTTCGAAGCCTGCTAAGGGAACCAGGGCATGCGCTTTGCAGTTCAGGAGAGCAGGCCGCAGTTCAGCAGCAGGATCGCGACGAGACGGGGCACGGTGGCTGATTGACCGCGCAGGCAGAAAAACTCTGAGCCTGGCCGGGAGCACTTTGCAATTCGTTTCCTTCGCGGCGGTGGGCTGGCTTTGTTACGTAAAGGGCAGCGGCGTCGCGATTCTGATTTTCGTGATAAGTTTCGTGGCGGGGCATGCGGTGGGCAACGGCGTGGCGTGCTGGGTGATTATTTCGGAAATTTATCCGACGAAGGTGCGCGGGCGGGCGATGTCCATCGCCACGACAGCGTTATGGCTCGTCGGTTATCTCGGCAATCAATTATTTCCGGTGCTGCAGCAGAATCTCGGCTCGGATGGGACTTTCTGGTGCTTCAGCGCCGGCGCGCTGCTCACGATCGTCCTGGTAGGGTTATTGGTTCCGGAGACAAAGGAACGCAGCTTGGAAGAAATCAACGAAATCTGGGCGCCGCGGACGGCACTTTCCAGTTCGATGCATTCCTGTTAACGCTGCGGGCGAGCGATTCAAGAATCCGGCGATCCTCTGCGATGCGGGAAAGGCATGGAGCGTCGCGAAGCGGTTTGTAATTCACTGTTTTTCGGAGCTGCTTTGCCGAGAATGGATCCGAACGCTTCCAGCGTAGCGCGCAGGCGATGGCGCATCGCATTTCTGCTGGCCCTGGGAGTTTTGGTCAACTTTTTCGATCGCATCAACCTGTCGGTTTCCCGCGAGGCGCTCAACACTTCCTTCGGAATGTCGCTGATTGCCTTTGGCTACCTTTCCAGCGCGTTCAGCTGGACGTACGCAGTGATGCAGATGCCGGCGGGAGTCTTGCTCGATCGGCTGGGAGTGCGCCGAGTAGGGCGGGTCAGCACTTTGCTGTGGAGCCTTGCATCCTTTGGCGGGGCGCTGGCTCCGGGAGTGAACTGGTTTTTTGGCGCGCGGTTACTTCTGGGCGTAAGCGAATCCCCCACGTTTCCCGCGAATGCCAAAGCAATCGGTTACTGGTTCGGCCGCGCTGAAAGAAGTCTGGCAATGGCCGTCACCGATGCAGCGGCAAAATTCGCGGCAGCCATCGGAGTCCCCTTCATCGGCTTGCTGGTCTTGAATTTTGGCTGGCGCTGGAGTTTTGCGGCTACGGGGCTCATCAGTTTTCTTTATTTCGTATTGTTCTACGGGATCTACCGGAATCCCAGCGAGGATCGCGGGCTTTCCGCCAAGGAATTGCAATTCCTCACCGAGGGTGGGGCGCAGCCGGAAGACGCGATGGCAGCGGAAACAGGCGCTTCGCTCGGTTATCTGCTGCGCCAGCGTAAAGTGTACGGCCTTGCGCTCGGATGGGGCGCTTACAATTACTCTTTCTTTGTGCTGCTGAACTGGCTGCCCAGTTATCTTTCCATTTCGCAGCATGTGGATTTGCTGCACTCGGTTTTCTACACCAGCGTGCCGTGGCTCTGGGCCACTTTCACGGATTTGCTGGTGGGCGGATGGCTGGTGGATGCTTTGATTCAGCGGGGATGGAATGCCAACCGAGTGCGCCAAAGCGTCATGGTGGGTGGAATGGCGCTGGGTCTGGCGATTCTGGGCACGACGCGAGCGCATAGCCCGATGGCCGCGCTGGTGTGGATCAGTCTGGCGCTGGGCGGTTTGGCTGCAGCCGCACCGGTAGCGTGGACGGTTCCTTCGCTAATTGCGCCGCGCGAAAGCGTCGGTACAGTTGGCGGGATTGTGAATTTCTGTGGGCAGATCGCCGCGATTTCCGCGCCCATCGTGACCGGCTACATTGTCTCCGCGACACGGTCCTTTGCGGCGGCTTTCGCTACCTGTACCGTGATTCTTTTTCTGGGGATTGTGGGTTATATCTTCTTATTGGGGCGTATCGAGCCCATCCCCGAGCCGGTGGAAAATGGAACGCTCGGATAGAGCCTTAAGCGCTCGGGCCCGGCAGGCGGAAATTTTCGAGGTGCCGCGAATGCGATTAATTCGGTTTCTTCGCCGTTGGGCAGCTTTGACACTGCTGCTGGCGGCTCTGGCGGTAGGTGCGCTTCCCGTGGCTGGAAATGCACGGGAGGCAGCGCGGCAGAAATATATTTTTTATGTGGGGACGTACACCGACCACGGCAGCAAGGGAATTTATGCGTACCGATTCGATTCCGCGACGGGCAAGTCTACTTCGCTGGGACTCGCGGCCGAGAGCGCCGAGCCTTCGTTTCTCGCGATTGCCCCGAGTGGCCGATCCCTCTACGCCGTGAACGAGATTTCGCAATTCAACGGGCAGCCCACCGGGGCGGTGAGCGCTTTCGCCATACAGAGCAAAACCGGCAAGCTTTCGCTGTTGAATCAAGTTCCGTCGCGCGGTGAAGGGCCCGCGCACATCGTATTGGATCGCAGCGGTAAATACGCGCTGGTTTCCAATTACGATCGCGGAAGCATCGCCGTATTTCCGCTGCTGGAGGATGGGCGCCTAGGTGAAGCCACAGCGTTTGTGCAGCACAAAGGGTCGAGCGTGAATCCGCAGCGTCAGGCGGGGCCGCACGCCCACGCTGCGGTGTTCTCGCCGGACAATCGTTTTGTAATTGTTGCGGACCTGGGGCTCGATCAGTTGCTGGTGTACCGTTTCGATCGGGCGGCGGGAACTTTAGGTCGCGATCCACAAATCGTGAGAGGCGTGCCGGGCGCCGGGCCGCGGCACCTGGTGTTTGATGGCGCGGGCCGACATCTATATGTGATCAATGAAATGCAATCCACGGTGGTGGCGTATGGCTATGACGCGGCGAATGGTACGCTCGGTGAATTACAGATTGTTTCCGCGCTCCCCAAGGGATTTACGCGAACCAGCGAAGCGGCGGAAATTGATATGCATCCTTCCGGCAACTTTCTTTTTGCTTCGAATCGCGGCGATGACAGCATCGCGGTGTTCGCAGTCAACGCGAAAGACGGTACGCTGACGCCGGTGGAAATTGACTCGAGCGGCGGAAAGACGCCGCGCAATTTCGTGCTCGATCCCACGGGAGCGTGGCTGCTAGCAGCAAATCAGTATTCCGACGATATCGCGGTTTTCCGCGTTGATTCAAGCACCGGACACCTTACGGAAAGCGGAGAGGTGCTGCACGTGCCGTCGCCGGTTTGCGTGCGGTTTGTTCCGGAGCGGTAAATTCAAAATGGCGCAATCCCGGAGACGCTCTGCAATGGGGTGGAACGCGCGGTTACGAGGCCCTTCTATTTGCTGTGACAAATTCCCACCAAAGGGGAATCACGCCAATGAACCTTCGCCTTTTCGCTCTGCTTGCGGTTCTCGCTCCGGCATCCTTAGCTGCGCAGTTATCTACACAAACGATTGATGGCTGGACGATGCAAGACTCGGCGAAAGTCTCGGCCGAGGCCGCGACCATCTCGACCGCCGGTTTTGAGCCGCAAGGCTGGTATGCCGCAACCGTCCCAGGAACCGTTCTCACCACGCTGGTCAACAACGGTGTTTATCCGGAGCCGTTGTATGGCGAGAACATGCGCGCCATTCCCGAGAGCCTGAACAAAACCAACTATTGGTATCGCACGACGTTCACTGTGCCCGCCAGCTACAAAGGCCGCCATACCTGGATTCATTTTGGCGGCATTAACTACAGCGCACAAATCTGGGTCAACGGCCAGGAGGTCGGGACCATGCGCGGCGCGTTCATGCGAGGCGATTTCGACGTCTCGCAGTTTGTGCAGCCGGGGCGCCGCGCGGTGCTGGCTGTGCTGGTTGCGCCGCAGCCGCACCCTGGCGTCCCGCACGAACATACGGTTGCGCTCGGCGTAGGCCAGAACGGTGGCGAGACAGCCATTGACGGTCCCACGTTTCTCTCCACCATCGGGTGGGACTGGCTTCCTGCTGTTCGCGATCGGGACACGGGCATTTGGCTTCCCGTCACGATAGATGCAACTGGGCCGGTCCTGGTAAAAGATCCATTCATTACGACCGATTTATCCGCGACGCACGAAAGCGCGGATCTGCACGTTTCCGCTACGCTGGAGAACAAGTCGCCTAAGCCCGTCACCGGCACGCTCACGGGCGTGATTCGACTGCAGAACGCACAGGCCCACAACGCGCCGTCGCAGAATCCGCAAAACGGTGAAATTGCCTTCCACAAATCCGTGACAATTGCAGCGAACGGCGCGGAAGCGGTCACGCTGGACCGCAAGTCCACGCCGGAATTGCATCTTTCCGATCCGAAATTGTGGTGGCCCAACGGCTATGGTCCGCAGAACCTGTACACTCTCACGCTGCGTTTCGATGTGGGAGCAAAACCTTCGGACATCACGACACAGCAGTTTGGTATTCGCAGGATCGAGTACCAGGTCGCTGACTCAGAGAACCTTACGCTTTCAGTCAATGGAGTTCGCGTCATGGCGCGCGGCGGGAACTGGGGTCTCGACGAGGGAATGAAGCGGATTCCGCAAGAGAGATTGGACGCCCAGTTTCACATGCACGCGCTGGCGAATCTGAACATCATCCGCAACTGGGTGGGACAGAGCACCAGTCCCGACTTCTACGACATGGCAGACAAATATGGAATCCTGTTGTGGGATGAGTTCTTCCAGCCCAACCCGCTTGACGGTCCCGACGTGAGCGATGTTCCCACCTATCTTGCCAACGTCAGCGATAAAGTGCTGCGTTACCGCAACCATCCATCCATCGCGCTCTGGTGCGCGCGTAATGAAGGCTATCCGCCCAAAGAGCTTGACGACACTTTGCAGACGCTGATGGCCCGCCTGGATCCGACGCGGCTTTACCAATCGAATTCTTCCGCCGGCCGCGGCGTCGCTTCCCATGGTCCTTATTACTGGCGCTCGCCGCGCTTCTTCTACGTTATTCATGAAAGCTTTAAGACCGAGACGGGCTCCGTCTCCATTCCCACAATCGAGTCCATCCAGGGGATGATGCCGCAAAAAGATTGGGAAACGATCAACGACGACTGGGCCCAGCATGACATGGCGGCGGGCGCGCAACGCGGCAATGAGTTCCCCACTTCGCTCGCCGCGCGCTACGGGCGCATTCGCAATCTTGCTGACTTCGTCCAGAAGGGCCAGTTGGCCACCTATGAGGCTTTCCGCGCCATGTACGAAGGGCGCAACTCCGAAATGTTCAAGAGCACGACGGGCGTGATCACCTGGATGAGTCACCCTGCCCAGCCCAGCTTCGTTTGGCAGCTCTACCATTACGATCTCGAGCCCAACGCTGCCTTGTACGCAGTGAAGAAGGCTTCGGAAACCGTGCATGTGCAGTTCAATGAAGAAAACCGGGACATCGAGGTGGTCAATAATCGTCCGGAAGCACTGAACGCGCTCACGGTGAAGGCGCTGATCTATCGTTTCGACGGCACGCTTGATTCACAAAAAACTTATCCGGTAGCGCAGGCTCCCGGCAGCAGCACGATCACGGTCGCGCAAATCGAGGTGAGCGCGCGCATCAGCCCGCTCTACTTCATCAAACTCGATCTTGCCGATGCGAGCAGCAACGTGCTTTCCAGCAACTTTTACTGGCAGCATGTCGCTCAGGATCAGTTCGAAGGTCTAATGAATCTTCCCACGGTCATGCTCGACGCCGAAGCCAGCGCTCGCCCCGAGGGCGACAAAACGATAGTGACCGTAACCTTGCACAACGGCACAAGCCACGTCGCTCTGCTCTCGCACCTGCAACTTCATCAAAAGAAGAGCGGCCGGCGAGTGCTGCCCGTCTTTTACTCCGACAACTACATTTCGCTGGTGCCCGGCGAGTCCTCGACCGTGTCCATCGAAGCGGCCACGAAGGACTTGCAGGGAGACTTGCCGCTGATCGAACTGGATGGCTACAACGTGGATGTGAAGCCCGTTGACGGTCCAGTCTCAATCGTTGCGAATGTCAACGCGCAGCCATCCCACTGGCCCGCATCCAACATCGTTCCTGACAGAAGGTAAATCCGATTCACCTGTTTCCAGAACGCGGCACGACGAATGAACAAGCCCGCGATGAAAATTATTTCCGAGGCGCCTACCATCCGGGAATTGATCGCTTCAGTCTCTTCGAGCGGTAAAGAAAGTGCCAAGAAGAATCCCCCAGCTCGACGCCGTCCGCGGCCTGGCAATTCTGGTCGTGATGCTCCATAACATCAGCCCGAAATATCCCCTGTTTCATTCGGACCAGTTGTTCACCAATGGCTGGATGGGAGTCGACTTGTTTTTCGTGCTGTCCGGTCTCTTGATTACCGGGATTCTTTTAGACACGAAACAATCGGCGGGCTTTTTTAAGAATTTCTATGTCCGGCGCTGCCTGAGAATTTGGCCGCTTTATTATTCGTTGCTCTTTTTCATGTTCGTAGTCGTTCGTTTCCTGAATCCTTCCGAATACCACGTCGTGGTTCAGACTTCATCGCCCTGGTGGGCCTTTCCCCTGTTCTTACAGAATTTCTTGCTTCCAATTTCAACCAATGCGGCAGGGCCCCTGGGCGTTACTTGGTCACTCGCCATCGAAGAGCAGTTTTACCTCGTTTGGCCCCTGGTGGTGCGATTCTGCTCGTTCGCTCAACTACGCCGGCTCGCCGTCGCGGAAATTTGTCTTTCTCCCGCGTTGCGTTATTACCTCTCACTGCACCACGTAGATCTCTACACGAACATATTCTGCCGGCTAGACGGCTTGATGGCCGGCGCGCTTCTCGCGCTTCTGATACGATCCGAAAACTTTGTACCGTCGAGAGTTCTGAAGCGAGCCTGGATTCTGCTCATCATCGCGGCGCCGCTCGCATTTCTGACCGAGGCCTTCGACGCAAGATGGATTGTTTTTTCGTTTACGGCGCTGGCGTCGACGGCGTTCGTCTACGTCGCGGTGTTCTCGGAGCGAAAATGGCTGCAGACGATAATGACCAACCGATTCCTGATTTACACCGGGACCATCAGCTACGGGCTATACTTGCTCCATAAAATACCGATTGGTATGGTGCAAGTCCTTCATCTGGACCGGCATCCCTACCTGCCCCTGCCTATCATTTTCGTTGTGAGCTATGCCCTTGCGATGCTCTCCTGGAACCTGCTCGAAAAACCATTCCTTAGCCTGAAACGATTCTTCGATTCCAAGCCGCTCGGCACAGATCGGGTGAATCCCTCGTCCAGGCCTGTCATGTAAGGAATAAATTGCGCTGTTGCCAGAACCCAAAGGCACGCCGAAAAACCATCCAGGGAGCCTTTCCGCCGTACGCCAGCGGCGTCTTGCAGTTGGCGCTCCCGTTGCTACGGAACGGCTGCTGAGGCTTCATTGGAATTGACGCTTTCGCGGCCTAGCGCGTCTACTGCCCGAGTCACATAGTAATAGGTTAGACCGCCTTCCACAGTGTTGTCAGTGAATGTAGTTCCCGGAACAGGCGAAGAATTGATCCGAACGTAATTGCCTGCGGGAGTCGTGCTCCGATACACGTTGTATCCCGCAACCTGCGAGCTGCTGGCCCGCCATTTCAGCTTGACGGTGTGGTTCGTGCCAGTCGATCCCAGACGGATCAGGGACGGCCACCCAGCGGTCATACGGACCCATTGCGCGCTTAACAGTAAGACAACGAGCACCGCGCTCCCTGTCCCAATTTTCATCCAAACGGAGGCGCTTCGGTCCTGGGTCAAGAAAATCTGACACATTACCAGGAGCGCCAACGCAACCCCACCGACCATAAGGGCCAGAAACCAGCTCCCGCTGAGTGCCTCTGGCACCAAGGACGGTATCTTGTGAAATCGATGTCTCAACCAGGGATCGATCCAAATATTTTCAACGGTGAAGAGAAAGAGTAGCGACGCGAGGCCCCATGCAATCAACGTCAACCTCGACCTTTGATCCGAGGGGCGCAGCGAACCTCCACCCATTGGACGCTTTCTCCCGATGCCAATCTCGCGCAAGTGTAATTCAACCTAAGGACGCGTGGTGGAAGCAACGACCGCCTTCGGGTACATAATGAAGTCATATTTGCTTCTAAGATTTATCCCAGCGTCGAGCTCCAGCGGCCTTGATGCAACGTATTCGAGCCGCAGCCATTTTGCGATAATCATGAGATGAATCTGCATTTCGATACGCGCAAAATGCGTCCCGATGCAGTTCCGCGGACCCGCAGAAAAGGGAATCATCGCCATGCGATGCCGATGTTTTGAATTCTCAGGTCGAAAGCGATCTGGGTTAAATCGCTCCGGCTCCTCCCATAGCTCGGGATGCCGCTGTATAAAGTAGGGCGGTACATACAGCTCGGTTCCCGCCGGAACGAAATAGTCCCCGAGTCGGTCATCACCCAACGCTTTACGGCTCATGGACCAACCGGCCGGATACAACCGCATGGTCTCCTCGATAATTTGTCGCGCATAGGGAAACTTAGGCAGATCATCGAATGCAAGTGACGTGATCAAGGTTTCCAGCTCGTTGCCCAATTTCTGTTCCACTTCGGGGTGCTGGGAGATCAGATACCAGTTCCAATTCAGTGTGCTCGCCGTGGTCTCGTGCCCCGCAACGATCAACGTGAGGGTCTCGTCGATGATTTGGCGATCCGGCATGGGCTCACCGCTTTGCGGGTCACGCGCTTGCATCATTACGCCCAATGCATCCGTGGCGGGCGTCGAGTTCTTTCTTCTTCGATGGATGATTTCAAGAATGACTTTCCCCAGCGCTCGAAATAAGCGCGCAAACGCCATGTCGCGGGTCTGTTCGACAGTTAGAATTTCGAAATGGGAGCTAGCCTCCTGGTAGTCTTCGCCAAATATAAAGCGCAGCACGACCTCCAAGGCCATACCGCTGACGTCGTGCGTGACATTTACACTTTCGTTTCTCTCGGCCGCCGATTGCCATTTCCGGAGGAGTCCGGAGTTGACCGCTACAATCACTTGAAACAAGGCCGCGATGGATTCCTGGTTGAACGCAGGCTGTATCATTCGTCGCTGCCGCTTCCAGAGTTCCCCCTCGCTCACCATTAGGCCATCGCCAAGAAGCAGCGCGACGCGTTCGATATTCTGACCCTTCACATAGTTCTGCCAGTTCTCTACAAGCACATGCTGGGCAAACTCAACGTTCCTGGTCACATAAGCATTAAATCCAGCTATAGAGGCCTTATAGGTATCACCGTGGATCTGGAATTGACGACCCATCCACTCGAGCAAGTCCTCCTTGGCTCTATATTTCTCTTGGGGACCAGGTGGTATGCGCCCGTGTTTGACGTCCAAAGGCACGGCCTTCGGTTTGTCTGGGATTCCCATTTTGCCTTCCGAGTCGCAAACACTCTACACCCCAGACCCTGTTCCGAGTCAACGGACGGTAGTCAGGGAAGCTTCGAACGCGCGGTTAACTCCTGCGCCTTGGCAATTCTTCTGTTGGTGGTTTCTGGAATCTCCGTATAGTCTTGGTCTCATCATGCGCGAGAGCTTGGGCACAAATGACGAATGACAAACTTGTAGGCACCTGGAAACTGGTGTCCGCCTCGAGCACAACCTCCACCGGGGAGCGTATCGAATCCCCCTATGGCGCCGGCCCAGCGGGTTTTCTCACCTATGGTGCGGACGGCAGAATGACGTCCCTGATCAGCTACGGCGGTCGCAAGCCACTCTCTTTCGGCGGTGGGACTGGCTCGGCGCAGGAAGAACAGGCGGAAGCGTTCAACACATTTCTTGCTTATGCCGGGCGATACACGCTCGGCGATGACAAGGTGACGCACCACGTGGAAATTTCTTCGATTCAGAACTATGTAAACCGGGACCTCGCGCGCAGCATCAAATTCGAGGGCGAGCGAATCACGCTGACTACACCACCAATGGCAGTGAACGGAAAAATCCAAACCATCGAATTGATTTGGCAGCGTCTGCCGGCCGGCTGCTGATTCGGCTATTTTCTGGAACGTTGCATTTGCGCTTAAAGAATTACCGCAAGACTCTTGAGACCCCTGAAGCCAAATGTCGGAGCCCACTCCGGCGGCTGACCGGTGAGCCGCATCTCCGGAAAGCGCTGCACCAGATTCAAGAGCGCGATCTGTCCTTCTAACCGCGCAAGTTGGTTTCCTATGCAAAAATGCGGACCGGCACTGAACGCCAGATGCTGATTGTTCAGCCTTTTCAGGTCTAACTGATTGGGTTCTTTAAACTGTTTTGGATCTCGGTTCGCCGCACCCAGCATGCACAGAATTGACCATCGCTTCGGTATGCGCTGGCCGCAAACCTCGATATCTTCCTTCAGCACCCGAGCTGTGAATTGCACTGGGCTCTCATAACGCAGAATCTCTTCCACTGCCGAGCGGATCATCTCCGGTTTCTCGCGCAGCTCCGCGGTCTCTTGCGGGTGCTTCAGCAGCGTGTACATGCCGTTGCCGATCAGATTTCGCGTCGTTTCGTGTCCTGCGAAAAGCAGCGCGATACACTGCGCGTACAGCTCTTCTTCGGTCAGCACCTCGCCATCTTCCTCGATGTCTATGAGCAGG
>Ga0210394_10000407_pt1 | contig 93672 bp, 76 predicted proteins | sample IncBWC12MmetaG_FD_160121 | JGI IMG/M metagenome (GOLD analysis project Ga0210394, IMG submission 160121) | Forest soil microbial communities from Barre Woods Harvard Forest LTER site, Petersham, Massachusetts, United States - Inc-BW-C-12-M | ecosystem: Environmental > Terrestrial > Soil >...
AGATTGAGCCCGCTTATAGGCCGCTGGCCAATCCGGCTACTCTTATCTTTTTTGTTTTCATAATTCTCTCAACTCTGCATTTGAATCCGGCCGCCAGCCGGCTTTCGGGAATCGTTGCGGCGGCAAGCTATCTCGCAGCCGCCCTGTATGTCGGGTGGAGGCCTTCACTCTCCACCGCAGAGTCAATTATGGCGCCTGCCAAGATCGTGACGGTCTACGCGATCACGCTACTGGTGGCCGGATTTGTTGCGGGCGCTGTCGCGGGAGAAATAAAAAAACAAGCGGAAGCCGCGCTTGGCGAGGCCGAAGTAAAACGCCAGGTGGAGCGTCTGGAACACGACTTGGAAGTAGCGCGCTCGATTCAACAATCTTTGCTTCCCACCTCGATGCCAGTCATCGAAGGTTTCGAGATCGCTGCCTGGAACCAGCCCGCCGATCAGACCGGGGGTGATTATTTCGATTGGCAGCCGCTCTCCGACGGAAAAGTTCTGGTGGCGCTAGCCGACGTCACTGGCCATGGAATCGGTCCCGCTCTGCTTGCAGCCGTGTGCCGCGCTTATGCAAGAGCCAACTTCAGCGCGGACAACGGGCTCTTTCCGGCGATGGGCAAGGTCAATGCCGCTCTCGCTGCCGATTTGAAGGAAGGCCGCTTCGTCACCTTCGTGGCAGCGGTGTGCACGCCCAGAAGTCCGCGGGTGGAATTGCTTTCGGCCGGGCATGGGCCGTTGTTTCTGTATTTGCTGAAGCACGATTGTTTCGAAAAGATGGACGCGCAAGGCCTGCCGCTGGGAATATCGGCGAGTTTCGATTCCGATCCGCCGCTGTGCCTTGACCTCGAGCACGGCGATATGCTCGTCCTCGCAACCGACGGATTCTACGAGTGGGCTAATGCGCAAGGCGAGCAGTTCGGAGCCCAGCGAATGGAGGAAAAGATTCGCGCTTGGCGAGATAAGCCGCCAAGCGAAATCATTTCCTATCTGTATCGCGCCGTTTTGGAGTTTTCGGGCGGCACTGAGCAGAAAGACGACCTCACCGCCATCATTATTAAGCGCACACCCTAAGTTGCAACCACCCAGGAGAGGATTGGATGAACGCACAGAAAATGCGCGGCACCTTCTGCTGCCTTGCGACTTTAATCCTTATTTTCAATATTACAGCGTCGGCTCAGACGGGACCGCCGCCGAATGGCATGAGGGAAAAGGATCACCTTCGCAACGTGCGCTACTGCGAAGTTCTTGTCGTCAGGAAGCATTTCTTTTCTACCACTGCGGACGTTTACAACACGCTGGGCTTGAACGATTGCCCCGCGGAAAAATGGGCGGCGCTCGACACTGCCAAATTGAAGAAGGAATGGAACGTAGCCGCAATCGTTCTCAACGGCCCGCGCTGTTTCACAATGGATCGCAATGCGATTGAAAAGCCCGGCAAAGTGGAATCCTTCGACGGGCTCGACGCCCGCCTTCTCGCCGAACTGGAAATAAAAATACATTCGAGCAAGCGTCAGCCGTACACGGAAAACGGGGTGCAGCGTCAAAACCGCTACGTCTACGACCGCGGCAAGAATGTTTACGAACTTCTTGCGCCTGATAGCCGCGTTTACGTGATGCAAAGCTATTCGCAGGAAGTGGACAAAGAACAAAACGAGGCGGCCCTTCTTACCTTAGCCGACAGGCTCAAATTGCCTCCCGGATGGAAATACCGCACTCGCACGCTCGATGAGGATCTCGTCATTCAGAACGTTGGCGGCAAAGCCTACGTGATCCAGGACGATTTCAAGAACACCTATCAGCGCAAGCCATAGCCCACGCATCGGCTGGTCCACGCGACGGACGCGCTCATTCAACCCGCGGTTCAATCACGGAAAAAGCCGAAATTATTTTCCCGGAAGTTTTGCGCCCAACACATCGACCCTCTCGATGGCGGGCGGCTTCGCCAGCAGCTCGCCGGCCTTGGCCATCAACGCTTTCGCAATCGGCCCGTTCAAGTGCGCCTGCCGGCCGCTTTCATCGTCAAAAGCGTCGAAGATTCCGAAAACCGAGGGGCTCAATTGCAGCGCGAACCACACGGGAGTTGTAGTCTCTTGATTGGCCATGCCCTGTCCAGCTTCCAGAAATTTTGCCACGTCCTTTTCTTTTCCCGGTTTCGCTTCCAGTCTTACGAATAATGCGACTTTCACCATTTCGCTGCCTCCTGAAACGATAGATTTCCGACGTAATTCCAAATTGCCGCCCGCCCTCTTGATGATGCCTCGAAGCCGCACAATTGGATGTCTCAAGAGGCTAAAGGACTGCATTTATTCCGCCGGACACCTTCCGGCAAGACAGAAAGCCTCCCCAAAATTGCCGGGGGGCTGAACACGACTCTCACGGTTCATGCGTCTAACATGACATGACCGGGCGCAAATCACGCGCTGCCTTTCGTCGTGCCGTTATTCTGAGCGTCGCCATGGTGGCGGTTTGCCCCAGCCGCGCGCATGCCGCAGGTGCGCCGATCCCTCACGGAACATTAGAACTTATCGCCGAGAAGCAATGGATCGCAGTGGGGCATCCGTTCAATCTCGCCTTGCGCTTCGAACTCGAAAAGGACTGGCACGTTTACTGGGTAAATCCAGGCGACTCGGGCGAGCCTCCTCGCGTGACGTGGGATTTGCCCGCCGGCATCAAGGCTGGCGCGATCGAATGGCCCGCGCCACGGCGTCTGGGAACGCCCACGATCGTGGACTACGGCTACGAGGACGCGGTCACATTAGTCATTCCAATGCACGCGGACGCAACCTTCTCGTCGCAAAGCCCGGTTCAGATTGCTGCGAACGTCAAGGTTCTCGTTTGCCGCGAAATGTGCATTCCAGGCAAAGCGCAGGTTTCGCTTACGCTACCGGTAAAATCGCAGCCGCCTCCTACGAATTCGCAAAGCACTCATTTCTTTACAGAAGCGCGCAAAGCGTGGCCGCGACCCGTTCCGGCGAGCTGGAAATTTGCTATCGCCCAAACGAGCGACTCGTTTGTGCTGACGGGGAACCTCGGGCACAAAATCACCGACGCGATTTTCTTTCCGTTGGCCGAATCGCAGGTATCAAACGCTGCCCCGCAAACTCTCGTGCCCACAGCCACAGGTTTCACTCTCACGCTGCGAAAGTCCGACCAGCTTCTGAAACCGATCGCGCGGCTCAAGGGAATCCTTGTGCTTTCCGGTGAACAGCCCTACTCGATCGACGTCCCCATTGGCGAGCCTGGTGGCGCGGCAGGCGCAATAAGTTCAAAGCAAATCCGAGACCAATCGATTCCAGAATCGGTTTCAGCGCAGTACAATTTCTGAAGGAGGGCCGACTGAAATGAAGCGCTCAACTTTTTACCTGATGCTATCCGCCATAATTCCCATAGCAATAATTCTGTGCGCTGCACCGCTGCTTCTCGGGGCGGTGAAAGTAGGCGACCCTGCACCCACATTCACGGCCACCGCCAGCGACGGCAAAACCTACAAGCTCGCCGATTACCGCGGAAAATATGTCGTCCTCGAGTGGCACAACAACGGCTGCCCCTACGTCGGCAAGCAGTACAACAGCGGCAATATGCAGAAGCTTCAAAAGCAGTGGACAAACAAGGACGTCGTCTGGTTCACGATTCTATCCTCCGCGCCCGGCAAGCAAGGATTCGTCACCGCGAGCGACGAGAACGCTTACATATCAAAAATGCAAGCCGCGCCCACCGCCGCGCTGCTCGATCCCAGCGGAGAGATCGGCCATCTCTACGACGCGAAGACGTCGCCGCAAATGGTGGTGATCGATCCGAAGGGCGTGGTGATTTACGATGGCGCGATTGATGACAAACCCACCACCGATCTCGCAGACGTCCCCGGCGCAACGAATTACGTCTCGCTCGCCCTCGAGCAATCCATGGCGGGCAAACCAGTGGCGACACCCGCAACGCGTCCCTACGGCTGCTCAGTCAAATATTCGGATTCGTCGCATTAAAATCGTCAAATGAATGGCGGCAAAAAGACACGGCGATTCGTGCCCGTAGCTCTGGCCGTCGTTTCGTCCGTTGTAGCGCCGGCATCCTGCCGGCTCTTTTGAATTTCGAGTTTTTCGTGGTCTGTCATTCTGAGCGCCGCGGGTTATGCTTCTCGTATCCTTGGCGGGGCGAAGAATCTCAACTTAATCCTTCGTACTCACTCCGCCACGTTCCCCCGTGCGCGCTATAATTTCCTCCCCGCTCAATTCTCTTGGAGGCCCGCCATGGCAACACGACAAGATCGGGTGGAACTAAAAGGCAGCGCGCGCGCAGCATTGCCCAGCGGACGAGACGTTGGTCCCGCAGATCCAAATCAGCAAATCGAAGTAAGCGTCCTGCTCCGCCGCGGATCGAAGCCCGGCGATTTCGCCGCAGCCGATCAAATGGGCTCCCACCTTCCTCACGACCGCAAATATCTCACCCGCGAAGAATTCGCCAAGCAGTACAGCGCGTCACCAGCAGACATAGAAAAGGTTCGGGCGTTCGCCACGCAGTACGGTTTGAATATCGCCAGTGAAGATCGCGCCAGCCGCACCGTTAAACTCACCGGCACCGTTCAAGGTTTCAACGACGCATTCGGCGCAAACCTCCGCCGTTACGAACACCCTTCCGGCTCATATCGCTGCCGTACCGGCGCCCTCACGATTCCCGCCGACCTCGATGGCGTCATCGAAGGTGTTCTCGGCCTCGACAATCGCCCCCAGGCCAAACCGCATTTTCGTCTACGCAAGAAAAACTCCAGCGCGCAACCCAACGCCACAGACGTTTCTTACTCACCTCTTCAAGTCGCCAAAGCCTACGCTTTCCCGTCAGGCGCGACCGGCTCGGGCCAATGCATTGCCCTGATCGAACTAGGCGGCGGGTACAACGCGTCCGATCTCACCCAATTTTTCGGCAATCTCGGAATCTCCACGCCAAAAGTCACCGCGGTTTCCGTCGACGGCGCCACCAATTCACCCACGGGCGACGCCAGCGGCCCCGACGGGGAAGTGGAACTCGACATCGAAGTCGCCGGCGCAATCGCACCAGCGGCACAGATCGCTGTCTATTTCGCGCCAAATACCGATCAAGGCTTCATCGACGCCGTTACCACCGCCGTCCACGACGCGACGCTCAAGCCTTCCATCATTTCCATCAGCTGGGGCGGCCCGGAAGATTCCTGGACGGCCCAATCTCGCAACGCTCTCAATTCCGCCTGTCAGGACGCCTCCACGATGGGCATCACAGTCCTCGCAGCTTCGGGCGATAACGGCTCGACCGACGGCAGCACCAGCGGAAATCCCACCGTGGATTTCCCCGCATCGAGTCCGTTTCTAGTCGGTTGCGGGGGAACAAAATTAGCTCTCTCGGGCACTTCCATCAGTAGCGAGCAAACCTGGAATGAGCTTTCCGCGAACGAAGGCGCCACGGGCGGCGGCGTAAGCGAGGCCTTCACGCTCCCAAGTTTCCAGCAAAGCGCAAACGTTCCGAAAGCTCCCAACGGATTCGCAGGCCGCGGTGTTCCCGATGTCGCAGGCGACGCCGACCCCGCAACGGGTTACAACGTCGTGGTAGATGGACAGCAATCCGTGATCGGCGGGACAAGCGCCGTCGCCCCGCTCTGGGCCGGCCTCTTCGCTCTCATCAATCAATCGTTGGGGACAAACGTAGGCTACGTGAACCCGCTTCTATATTCCGCGAAAGCCGAGGCCACATTTCACGACATCACCGCCGGAAACAATGGCACCTACTCCGCAGGCCGTGGCTGGGACGCCTGCACCGGCCTCGGCAGCCCAAACGGCGCTGCACTCCTAACCGCCCTGCGCGGATCCTGATACCACTCGATAAAGCTCTTGTCGCAGTAGGTGATTCTTCCAGTACTGCACGTGAGCCTTCAAAAAAGTTCGCGCCTCCGGATCAGGCTTATTCTGCACGCATGGCGGAACATTCGGCGTTCTTTCCGGATCATCGTAATAGTTCAATTCCCCACTGATAATGTCCATCCTCGACCAAATGTTGATCCATTCGAAAGTCGGCGGTCGGTAATCTTTATAGCTGACGATCAAAGGCTGTATGGACGCTGCGAGCTGTTCGCGGACCCACTCCGTGGCTGTCCTCGCCTGCATCCGGAAAATGAACGCCGTTTTGTCCAGGGGCGACCCGAACGTGATTAGGGCGCGAGTGCGAGCCACCACATCCCGCCTGTCGATCTTTTCAGACACATTGTCGAGATTAATCAGAGCATTGAGTGTGTCATACGCGAGAACCGATCCGAGAGAATGCCCAACGACAACGACAGTTCGGTAATGCGGAACTGTTGCCTGGGGAGCTCCAAAACCATAAATCGTTTTCCCGACGTTTAGCCCTATGCTCTGAATCTCGCGCCGTATTTCGTCAAACTTGCTGTCTTTGTACGGGGAAATGTAAGCAGCCACGTCGCCCACATACTGAATGATGAAATAGCGGGCCAAGAATGCCTCTGCAATTGCCGCGATCCACAACAGCAGACATGCCGCATCTTTCAACCAGGCGCCCAGACTTTCCGGCCGCAGCAGCTGTTCGAACCCTGGAAACAACGGACCTAGCCAACTCAACAAAACCAGCACAAAATTCTTCGAGCCGGCAGCTGGTAGTGGCATCGCCAACAAAGTTCGATACTGTTGCGCCAAGGTGAGCAGCACAAAGGCAATGAGCGCCACCTGCAGGGCGAGAAACACCAGCACGGCAATAATCCCGGCGAACGTCGCGCGGCCGATCTGCATCCGTTTTCGACCGTCGAACATCCACCGCTCAAACGAACTCAGACGGAAAAGCTTGCTCCACTGCAATCCGTTCCAGGCTGCGGAAAGAAGAAATAGAATCGTATCCCGGTACGTGACCTCTCCTTCCGTCAAAGGTGCCCAGTACGCCTCGTATACGTGAACCGCATGGTCGACTTTTGCCTTATCACTCCATTGCAGCTCAGCGCGAGCCAGGAAAGCTCCTTTATCGTACGAGAGGTGCACTTGTACGGGTGCTGAGGTTCCCCCTAGTTCCGTAGCTTCGGTTTGGATTGCTTCGGCGATCGAACTGATGGTCTCGTATCGGACCTGTTGGCCCATCCCATGGCAGACTAGAATCGCAACCACTCCACTCGCCGTGTCTAAGGCGTCTTCGTGTGTTGCGTCTGACGTGAGGCCGTAGTGTACAAGGGGAGTGCCGCGTTGAAGCGTCGAAGTAGATACTGGAGTGAGGTCCGTCTCAGGCCTGGCCACGCCCATCGCAAAATCCTTGTCTCCGTGCGCCGATATTACTACACCTTGATAGTAACGATGTGACCATACGTTAATAACCGTGGCTCCGTGACCGACGGGACCACCAGGCTGCTAAAACAAAATCAAGTCACCTTCGGTTACTTCGGCCTCTTTGCTTCGGTAATCATTCGGCTCGCGCGCTCGCGCAATTCCGCCGGCAGCGGCAACGATTTTCGAGCTTCTGTATCAAAGTAGACCGCGACAAGATGCATGATGGCCGCCACTTCGCCCGTGTCATCGTTCGTCATCACATGCGTCAGCCGTACCACTTTCTCTTTCACTTCATCCACGGCAGATCGCACCGTGATTACATCGCCCGCGCGCAACTCGCGTTTGTATTCGATGCGCTGCTCGACACCTGCAACCCCGCGTTTTTCCTTCTGCATCCGCGAACGCGTCAGCCCCATCGAGGCAAAGAGTTGCCAGCTCGCCTCGTCAAATTTCCCCACGTACCACATCACGTTCATATGTCCCATATGATCGCAATGCTCGGCCTTCACCACTCCGCGATACGTGATCGCGCGCTCACCCTCAGCCATGCTTCTCCTCGGTCAAAGCGGATCCGGCGGCAAACCGAATCCGTCATCGTGTCACAAGGTTGGAAAATGCGAGCGCACGAAGTATTTCGGATTCACCGGTTGCCGTCAAGCCGCCATCTGAAGCCGCAATCTTGTCCCACCACGTTAACCTCGCCTCCATGCATGCGTCTAACCGCTTACTTCGAGGCTGGAACAAACGGTCCAGGTCTCGAGTGATCCGAGGCTGACGGCTCAGCGTCCATGGGAGGTTTCCGATGACGAAGATGTATATCCTGGCACTTCTCTTGTGTCTCTTGGCGCCCGTCCAATCTGCTCATGGTCAAGTGCTTTCCGAACTCTCGCTCCCTCCCAACGGAGCCAACGAGCGAGCGGAAGTGTCGCAATGGATCGGCCTCGTAAAAATCACCATCGACTATCACAGCCCTAATGTTCACGGTGGCACGGGAGCGGACCGCACCGGTCACATTTGGGGTGACCTTGTGCCTTACGGTTTTTTTGACCAGGGCTTGGGCCCTTCGAGAGCGACTCCTTGGCGAGCCGGCGCCAATGAAACCACCACGATCAGCTTCTCGCATGATGTGAAAATCGAAGGCAAAGAACTCAAAGCGGGCACCTACGGGCTGTTCTTAGAGCTCGAAAAAAACGGACCCTGGATGTGGATTTTCTCTCACAACTCAACCGGCTGGGGCAGTTTTCAATATGACCCAAAAGATGATGCTCTCCGAGTTCCGGTGAATCCCCAGTTAGCTCCTTATACTGAATTCCTCACCTATGGATTTGACGACCGTCGCCCGGATTCGGCGATAGCGTTTCTGCAGTGGGAAAACAAGCGAATCCCCCTCAAAATCGATGTTCCCAACGTCAATGAGTTGTACGTTGACGAAATGGCGAAAGAGCTTCAGGGATGGCCGGGGTTCAAATATCAAAATTGGCAAATCGCCGCACAGTTCTGCGCCAACCATAAAGTCAAACTCGAGGAAGGATTGATCTGGGCGGACAAAGCCATCTCAGAGCCTTTCAAGGGCCCAGGTCGAGGACGCGAGGACTCTTCTACACTCGCGACCAAAGCGTCGGTGCTCCAGGCCATGGGCCGAAATGACGAGGCCGATGCGGTCATCAACAAAGCACTCAGCTTGCAGGAAACGGACGTGATTCGTATGTACGTCTATGCCGCAAGTCTGATTTCCTACGGTAGAAATGACAAAGCTCTCGAAATCTTCAAAGCCAATCAGCAACATCATCCCGAGGAAAATTTCTGGCCATACCTTGGTCTCGCGCAGGGCTATACGGCGGTCGGCGACAAAGAAAATGCCATCAAGAACTGGGAGATCGCGCTTCGTAACGTCCCGGCGAACGCCAAGTCAGACGTTCCAACCTATGAAGCGACATTGAAGAAGTTGAAGGAAGGCAAATAGGAAATCATCACCGCGGCCAATGCTACCTATAGGCTGTGAATGGTGCCCAAGAGAGGACTCGAACCTCCACTCCCTTGCGAGAACTAGCTCCTGAAGCTAGCGCGTCTGCCAATTCCGCCACTTGGGCATTTCCTGCGGCAGGAACAACAATTCATATTTCCGTGCACTACCGGGTTTGTCAACGAAGGCGCGTTCAACAGCCCATTGCGAAAAAGTTTCCGGCGCGCTAGTCGAACAATCTGAGTGTGCGATGCGGAGATAGTCCTGAAGTAAAAAAGAAAAGGGGCGATTGCCCGCCCCTTCTCCTCAGTCGCAAAAGTAACAGCTGCCAGCGTTCTCACCGTTTTACCGGCAGAAGCCGACCACAGCAAGTCGCGCTAGGTCAGGTCCGTGGTTTGCGTCGCGCTTTCCATCAAGCGTTAACCTGACGGGAGCACGCCCTGCCTACCGCTGATCCAGACCTAGAGCCTCGCCGTGACGCTGTACTGCTCCGAACTTTGCCGGAGCCGTTCTGCCCTTCCGAGCCCCGTGTAGCTCGTCAAGCTTTCGCTTGCCGTGCTTTCCGAGACTCGGTCGATCGGAACGCTCTCGCACCACCCTTGTAACTCTGCTCGCACAAGCGGTCAAGACCACCGAAAAGATTTTTCGCTGTGGAAATTTAGGAAATGTGGAAATCGCCCGGTTGTGCCGTTGCCTTTCAGTAGCGTAGGCTTCAGCCTGCGCCAGCGTAACGCCACAGCACGGTTCGCGATGCTTGCGACACACCACCACATCGTTCTCTTCGCCGTTGCCGTTTCTTCAGTAGGGGCACGGCCCGCCACGGCGGGCAAGCATGTCGAAGACCCGCCGCAGGAGGGCCGTGCCCGAACGCGCCACACGCGCACCCGAACCAGCCACGCACTGTGCGCTGTGGCGCCGCGAATCCCGATCACCCCCGTCTGAATCTAAATCGGCGAACACGAATATCGCGAACATTGGCGCTACAAACACAGTCGGAGATAAAACGATGCATCTTTCCGCCTCACCCTGCTGGATCCGATGCCTACAATTCTTACGCGCAGCCCTCGTCGCTGCTGTGCTCTGCTCATCCTTTCAATCGCAGTCCCAAGCGCGAGAAAAAACTAACGAAAAGCCCCTAAAGGAGCATTCCATGGAACACTCGACCGCATATCGCACCATAAAGATCGGCGACCTCTCCATCTTCTATAGAGAATCCGGCCCGAAAGATGCGCCAACCCTTCTCCTCCTGCACGGGCTCCCCTCTTCCTCGCGAATGTTCGAGCCGCTGTTCGCCCGCCTTTCCGATCGCTACCACCTCATCGCACCCGATTATCCCGGCTTCGGCCACAGCGACTGGCCAGACCCGAAAAAGTTCGCATACACCTTCGATCACATCGCCGACGTGATGAATCATTTCACCGAAGCGCTCGGCCTCAAGCGATACTCGCTCTACATGCAGGACTACGGCGGACCCGTCGGTTTTCGCATGATCCTCGCCCATCCGGAACGGGTCGAAACCCTGATCGTCCAGGACGCCGTCGCCCACAACGAAGGCCTAGGCGAGAATTGGAAAACGCGCCGCGCCTTTTGGGCCGATCGCGCCGCCTACGAAAGCGCACTGCGCACAAATCTTCTCTCGATGGCTACCACGCGTTCGCGCCACGTCGGCGACGACCCCAACCTGGAACGCCACGACCCGGATCTCTGGACAGACGAATTTTATTTTCTCAACCAACCCGGCCAGGGCGAGATTCAAGTGGACCTCTTCTACGACTACCGCACCAACGTCGACAACTATCCGAAGTGGCAAGCCTGGATGCGCGAAAAGCAGCCGCGCCTCCTGGTGATCTGGGGCAAGTACGAATCCTCGTTCGACCCTTCAGAGCCGGAATCCTATCGTCGCGACGTCCCAAAGGCCGAAATCAACATCGTCGACGGAGGCCATTTCGCCCTCGACACCGCAGCAGATCAAATCGCAATGCTCGTCCGCGACTTCATGAAGTAGCATCCGCGGTTTTAGTCAGAGACGAAACAAATTACGTGAGTAGCCGAGAGGCCTGTTCCCACAACTGCTGAACGATAACCCCAGCCGGTTGATTTTGCGCCAGCTTAGCCGATTGTCCCGCCCACATTTGCATGCGGTCGGCATCTCCCTCCTTCAGTGCCTCTTGCCGCATCGCTTGAGTTAGTCCGCGCTGCACAGGATACGGCGCCGAACGAGGAGCATCCGAAGCAGCTGCAGCGCGAACGTATGCGGTTGCGATGCTCCGTCCCGGCCGACCACTGAATGCTCGCGTGACCATCGTTTCGTTGGCTTCGGTGTGCGCGAGCCTCTCGGCGTAAGCAGGATGCGTCTTCGCTTCCGGCGATCTCAGAAATCCGGTTCCAATATGCACTGCGCTCGCGCCAAGTATCAGCGCCGCAGCAATTCCGCGCGCGTCAGCGATCCCGCCCGCAGCGATCACCGGCACCGCCACCGCATCCACAACCTGCGGCAAAAGCGCCATCAGACCGACCATCTGCCGTTCCGCTTCGTCCGCACGGAACGCTCCTCGGTGCCCTCCAGCCTCCATGCCCTGCGCGATGATGGCATCGGCGCCCGCCGTTTCCGCCGCTTTCGCTTCAGCAACCGTCGTGGCCGTCGCAAACCACAATATTCCCCGTGCTTTCATTTCGGCTATGAAGCCCGGCGAATAGATTCCCATGATTGAAGAAATTGCTTTTGGCGCTACAGCCAGCACAGCCTGGCACTGGGCCTCAAAGTCCGGTAGTTTCACGTCGCCTGCTTCCAATGGAACTGGCGGTCCCCACGTCCCGAGAAACTCTCGCTGCCGCTTTTCCAGTTCGGAGTCTCGCACCGGTGCCGCCTCTGGAATCCAAAGATTGATCTGAAAGCCTCCCCGGCTGCCTTCACGAAATTCAGCGCCCCAAGCTTTGATTTCATCCGGCTTTAGCAACAGCGCTCCGCAAGCGCCAAACCCGCCCGCATTCGCCACAGCAATCGAAAGTGACGGAGGGCACGCTCCTGCCATAGGCGCCAGCAGAATCGGCAAACGAATACCCAGCCGACTAGCGAAAACTTCGGCGCGCGCGCGAGCCGAGAAATCCTTTTTGTCGACCATGGCAAAAGCCTCCAGCTAGATATTGCAGTTCATTTAGTGCATCAGTTCATATTACGTAGCTCAGGTCCCGCCCGATCGATTGGGAATCGGGATGACCTGAGGCCTTTGACTTTGTTCTGGTTCACTGCTGCGATTTTGCCGCCGTCTGATTCAATATCCTTCGGCCCAAGCTCAGAAATGCTTCCTCTACTCCCTCGTTTTCTTTGGCGCTCACCACCTGCACCGGCCATCCCTTATTAGCCAGCATCTCTAAATTCGATTTTTCAATCCTCCATTGCTCGATCAAATCCGACTTATTCAACAGGAGAATGAAAGGGACCTCTCGATACGGAAATTGGACATAAGGCTTGTTCACCCGTGGTTCAGTATCCGAAGTATCCTCAACGCTCTGTGGCGGCTCCTCAAACGAACAGAGTTGTTCGTAAATCTCTCGCGCGCGTCCCAGCGTCGAAGGACGAGTGCCATCTGCCACCAGCAAATAACCCGACATCCCTCGCGAGTAATTCATCAACATCGCGTCAAATTGATCGAGATCCGCGACGTCCCAAATTGCCATCGTTACATTCTCGTCTCCAACAGCGACTGCCTTCTTCGAAATCTGTACCCCGATAGCCGCCCTGTATCGCTCTTCCTCGGTATTATCGCGGAATCTGGACGTGAGGCTTCTCTTGCCCACTCCATGCGCGCCGAATATGCAGACTTTCTTTGTCACCATGAGTTTCGGCGAGGAGTTACGCGAGCTGCTTCCGCCCTCGGATATCCGGAAAGTTCACGACAATTCTCTCCACTTCGAGCCGCCTCATCTCCCGCGCATCCGGCAGCTCGATTTCCAGGCGCGAATCGCGAAGCCACGAATGCTTCTCGTTCGCCCGCGACCAGTATTGCAACACCCGAAGGTTGTAACAACCCATCGACGCGCCGTCCCGGCAGTTACCGTAGTTCGGCGGATCGCCATAGTGAATCTCGCCTTTCTCAATGGCTTCCGCGAGAGAGCTGCACTTTCCAATGGTTTCCTGCAGCCCGGTTCCGGGAATCGAAAAAGCCACCTCGAAATGCCGCCAGCAAGCCGAGCACGCGATCTCCACCAGCGCCGTCTCTTGAGCGTAAATATTCGCCACCTGATACGGCCCGTACTCCGCATAGCGCGGAACGCCGTACTCGTCCCACCATTTCGGCGCTTCCGCGATCCTCTCCGTAATGTCGCTGTAGTCGTTGAACATGTCTGCCCCATTACCGCGCCTACGCTCGAGACGTTGCCGCGCACCTGCAAGTTTGTCAACGAAGCACAATCCGCGTCGGGATTGCTTGACCCTGCCCGCTCATCGCTCTAAAGTTATGATGGGCCGGTAAGGGGGCCGTGCTATGGCCACAACTCGCGCGATGATTGAGCGGCGGCGTGCAAGCCGCGTTCTCATCCGCATCCCAATCAAAGTTTTCAGCAACGACTTCAACGGCGAGCCTCTCGATACGCCCGCCGAAGCGATTGCCGTCAGCCGCACCGGCGCGCTGCTGCGCACCCCGTTTCAGCCCGCGCTCGGCTCGCGGATCGAAGTGCTCAATGGCTTGTCGCAAGAGACGCAGGAATTCCGCGTAATCCGCGTGAGCGATGCGAAATACGACGGCTCCTTCGAGCTCGGCGTCGAAATACTCTACCCCACCCGCAATTTCTGGGGCATCCAGTTTCCCGACGAACGCCTCAGCGCCTAACTACGACTTTCCTGGTTTGTTCAAAATGTCCCTTTTCAGCTCGTTGATATTCCTGGCGGTCTCCGTTGCGCAACGATCGTACTGAGTGGCATCTTCTCCGTTCCAAGGGTCGGCGATTTTCCATTTCACCAGCCTAGTACCTGGAACTACGCGGTTCTTTAAGTTCACATACACCTTATTGCCACCGGGATCGTCAATCGCCACAACAACATCAAAGCGCGACAGATCTATCTCTCCGATCGCTCTGGGTTTGTGGCCTGAAGCGTCGATTTGAAAGTTGCGCCGGAGCGTCTCTATGGCGTTAGCTGCATTCTCGGAAGGCACAAGTCGGATTCCTGCGGACTCGCAATTAGCACTGCCAGGGTCTAGACGGTGGCGTGCAAGATATTCTGCAATCACGCTGCGACATGTGTTTCCGGTGCAGACAAATAGAACGTTCGGCATGTGACTATCCTCAGAACTGTCGCTCGAATCTTAGCAAGCGATTCCCACCCCGCCTATTGGTGCTATACTCCGGGAAAAGCCAGGCCCGCTTGGGCCGCTCATCCAGCCGTGGGTTTGGCTACACGTCCTGCGGGCGCGGGAGGTAAGCGATGGGTTCGATGCATGACTTCCTCATGATTCTAATGATCGGGTGGGGCGCAGTGACCGCGATTCTCATTTGCCTTCTGATCTATCGCGGCACACTCGAAGCTCACGAAGACGATCAGGTGTTTCTGGACGCGGCTGGCGACTCGATGGCCGCCGAACAGCGCATGATCGTTGCCAAGATCGATAAGCTCAGCCGGCCGATCACGCTCCTGATGATCGCGTCTGGCGCATTGTTGGTGATCGCGGGCGCGATCTGGGGCTTCGACGCGTACCAGAAATTCTAGTCGGCGCTATTGCTGCGGTTTGGACGGTGCGGTTGCAGCCGGATTCTGTGCCGGCGGTTGCGACTGCGCCGGTGATGGCTGCTGTGGTGGTTCCGGAGCCTGGTCGCAAACCTGCGAAGTGTGATTGTGTACGATCAGCCAGTCGTCCCCCACTTTCTGCAGGATCAGAGTGGTCTGGCCGTGCGCTGAATAAGGCTTGTTCTGGTAGGACGATAGAAATTCCCACTGGTAGGAAGCCCACGCAATGTCCCCGTGCACGAACACGTCCGTATTTCGCCGGATAAGCTGCATCCCCTGAAACGCGGCGAGGCTTCGCCTGTAATCCTCCACGTAGTTTGCCCAGCCCACAATCTGCGGAGCGTACGCGCCGCTGACGAACACCGCATTGTCCGAATAGTATTTGTGCATCATGTCGACTTTTCCGAGCTGGAATGCGGCCAGCATCTCGCTGATGTCCTTATCGATTTCGTCGGACACAGGCATCGCCACCTTCGGCATCGGTGACTGGTCGGCTGCTTTATTTTTTGGCTTCTTCTGCGCCCACGCAGCGCCGGATACGAGCATGAACATTGCGATAAGTATGGCGACTTTGCGACTGGCGCAAGCGAATCCCCCAAGATTCTGCTTCATTCGCTCTTCCTCCTCGAACCGCACGAAGCATAGCACCGCGGAAAAGCGCGAAGCGAAGGGATGTCGTTGCATGTGTCGCGAATGCGACGGGCTGCTTGAAGGTTCGAGATTGGATGATCTCAGCAATGCCTACCAGACGGGGACAGAGAGGGCGTGGGTCAGTTGAGCGGACAAAGCGAAACTCGCAGTGCGATCTTGGACGTCGCGGATCACTATCACGATTACGAACGAGTGTGGCCCGTAAACGATCGCGGCCTCCTGATGGTTTTCGGCGAATCCGGCGGTGCCCAGTGCTGCATCCTGGCTTCCCGGCAATCCCGCCGCAATTCCCTGATACGGGATGGATCGCGCGAGCATGCCCATCATTTCCTGAGAAGCGCCGGGGCTGACCGCTTCGCCCTTGGCAAGTGCCCATAACAGAATCATGAGATCGCGTGCCGTCTCCGTATTCTGAGGGCCTTCAACGACCCCGATATCGCCCTCAACGGGGGCTACGAATTTCACGCCATCCGCGCCCAGTTCGTGCAGGCGGTTCCGAATGCGCGCGGCGTCAAGCCTTTCAATGAGCAAGCTTTCAGCCCGAAGGCTGCTGCGCACAATCATTGCTTCGCAAAGTTCCCGAAGCGTCAGGGTCTTTCCGATTGCCCCGTAGGTAGGATCATTCTTGGCGTCAGCATGCAGCGTGCCCGAATGAGCATCGTTTTGCGAACCGGATGTTACCAGTAGAGAATCGCTGAGACGCAGTTCGCCCGCCTCCGCTTGAGCATATAGCTCAATCATCACCGCGATTTTGATCGCAGTCGAAGAGGGGAAAGGCTTGTCCGCCTGGACAAAAAGCTCCTGCGTGCCATCCAATGTGCGAAAGGCCACCGAGGCATCAGCGCTGTAAGTTTGAATCAACTTTTCGACGTCGCTGCGTGCCGGGCTTTCCACGGGTGGGTTTGGTTCGGCTCCCTGACCGCGAGCGGAGGCGGCGCAAACACACAGAGTTGCGAAAGCGAAGAAAAGCCGCCGCCGAGAGGGGAAATTCAACACGACCCGATTCTATCCCTAATTTCGCAGATGGCGGGTGAGCCATCTTTCGCTGATGCGCATCCGAGCAAGTCAACCCCATCCCAGCCTTCGCAAACCCAGCGAAGGATGGGGCACCCGCCGTAGGTGGTTGCGCGAAGGTAGTGTTTACTTCTTCGGTCCGAGTATCTCAAGCGAGACTGAATTCGACGTAATACTTCCCTCCCATACTCGATAGGAGAGGGAATCCGGGTTTACGATCGATGCGGTCATTCCGCCTTTTGATTCGTATTTGGCTACTATCCTGTAGGTTCCAGGGGTCTCAAGAAACGGGTATGTGTAAGGATCCAAGTCGAATTCCGCACCATAATAGTGACCAGGCGCGATACGAGTCCACCACTCGTTGAGACCCTTCTCAGTGAAATTTTCGCTTATTCCTTGGCCCTGATGGAGATTCCCGTTATTGTCCAAAAATTCCAGGGCCAGGTAGGCTTGCGCGTTCATAATCGGCGCAAGTTCAATGCCAACGATGAAATTCTCGTTACTCTTGTTCAACAGTTCGACGCGAATATGGGTTGGGACTTCCCCCGCCCGCCGCTGCGTAGTCGGGACAATCAAACGCAGCTCAAGGGGCACAGTGCTCGCTGCGGTTCTTGAAGCAGGTTGCGATTGAATGCCCGCCCAAAGCTGCGAGACCATAAGCCCGAGAGTGACCATCGTTTTCACCATTTTCCCTCCTGTTACAGCTTGTGGGCGCGTGGCCCGTCCGTCGCTCATGCGCATCCGACAGGTGGCTCAACTTTCGCGTCAATCAGACCGAGTTGTGAAGCAAGAAAAGAACAAATTGTAAGGGAACTCCTCCGAACATCTACGGCCTTCCCTCTATGGGCTCCTATCGTGCGGCGACGTAGCTTGTACAAGCTCTCCAACCTTGGCACTGAATTCCACTCTTTCAGGAGGCACCAAAAATGTCAACGAAAGGACTGTTTTTAGGGCTCATCCTTGTTGGAATGACGGCTTCGGCAGCGTCCGCGCAAGACGCGACTTCTAAACCGAAGGCCGAAGTCCGCTCCATTACGGGCTGTCTTTCAAAGGGCGACAGCGCTGACGAATTTCTGCTTACCGCCAAAGATGGCAGTACGTGGGAAACTCACAGCAACACTGCCGTGAATCTTTCTGAGCATGTGGGTCACACCGTAACTCTGAAAGGTGTGGTCGCGAATGCCAAAGCGCACAACATGAAGGAAGATGCCAAGACAGCGGCAGCCGACGCAGGCGTCAAGAAGACCGACACCGAGCATGGGCATTTGAAGGTCACGAGCCTCAAGATGGTGAGCGAGTCGTGTAGCAAATAGGATTGGCGCACTCCCGCGCGGACACCACCCGAGCAGATCACTTAGAGGTCTATCGCTAGCCGTTCGCGGGCGCCCACTCATCGCCCCGCCTTCTGCGGGAAGGGTGGGACGAGTTTGGCGTTCTGAATTCTTGACTCGCTTGTTTCGGATTTAACCTAACGGCTGGATGTCGCGTGCGACGCGGAAGCCGTAATCTGCGTACTGAAATTCCGGGGGGATGCTGGCGCGGGCGGCGCAACGGGACACTTTTGTCTGATGGCGCCAAGAGCCGCCGCGCGAGGATTTGCGTTTTCCTTCTGGCGGGCCCTGCGGATTGCGATCGGGCGAAACGCGATAGTAATCGGCGTCGAACCAGTCCGAGCACCATTCGTGGACATTCGAGCCGATGTCGAAGAGACCGTAGGCGTTTTTCTCTGCTTGGCCAACGCGCTCAGGGGCGGTCTTCCACCGCGAGGAGTAATTCGCGAGCGATTCGAGCGGCTCATCGCCCCAGGGGTAGAGTTTCTGCTCGGCGCCGCCGCGCGCGGCGCGTTCCCATTCGGCTTCGGTGGGCAGACGGTAATGCTTATGCGTGAGCGCGCTCAGCCATTCGCAGTACGCTACCGCCTCGAACCAAGATGGGGCGACGACCGGCTGCTCCGGGTGCGCGAAATTTGGGTCGTCCCAGTGGAGCGGCTTGCGCCGGCCTTTATGATGACCCTCTGCCGCGAGGAATTTCGCATACTCCGCGTTGGTCACCTGGCAGGCGGCCAACTCGAAGGCATCGATCCAGACGCGATGCACCGGACGTTCGTTCTCCTGGCCGGGCTGGTCGGCGTCGCTGCCCATCAGGAACCAGCCTTCGGGGATTCGAACCATCTCTGGCTCGATGCATTCGCCGGACGAAAAAGTGTCAGGCATGTGCCCGGTCTAAAGTGTCAGACATGTTCCCGGCTATATAAGTCGCTAGATGCGGGATCTCGCGAAACACGATAAACCGAGCTGGCGTTTTTCGCCTTTTCTTCGCTTTTGAGCTCCCGAATCCTCAATCGAGCCCTTTCACCGGCAGTCAGCTTTTTGCGGCAACCTGTTTGCTCCAGTTGCGACACCTTTTTGTTCTCTTTTTCTTCGCTTCCATCAACCCAAAACAAACGACCTCTAGTCGTGCCCTTGGCTGTGCTGAGTCTGGCTCAGCAAGTTGACGAACAGGCGATACGCGCCCGGCACGCCTGCCGGGAGCTCGCGGAAAAATGAGAGGCCTGTGTAGATGTAGACGCCTTTGCCGTAGTGGGCGTAGACGAGCGAGCCATTTGTTTCGGGCTCGCCGGGATCGGTGAGGCCGAGCACTGGTTGATAGTGCGAATCGAACGTGCCGAGGAAATATAGGCCGCGTTCCTGGTCCCAGCCTTCGAAATCAGCGAGCGTGATTTTGTCCGGCGAGTTGAGCAGGGGATTATCGGGCGCGAGGAAGTGCACGGGCGAATTCGCGTCGGTAACGCGTGAGGTCTGGCCGGGCATCGTCGCAGTGTAAGGCATCGCGGAAACCCACTGCGGATCGCGCTGATATTGGACGACGAGCGAACCGCCCTGCTGGACGTAGTCGAGGAGACGGCGATTCGAGCGCATCAGATCGGGACGCAAATCGTAAGCGCGGATGCCGACGACGATCGCGTCGTAGCGGCTGAGATCTTCAAACGCAAGCGCCACTTCGTCCAGCAGATCCACTTGAATGCCGATCTGGCGGAGCGTGTCGGGAATCGGGTCATTGCTTGCGGCGACGTACCCGATGCGCAGGCGTGCCGGCACGTTGAGATTCAGGACGTGCACCGTCACGTCGGCGGGCTGGCTCCAATCGCGTGTGGGCAGTGAGGGAATTGGTTCGAGCGACGTGGTGAATTTTTCGCCGTCGAGCTGCGCGAAGGGATGGAGCGGATACGCACCGGCGGCGACGTTGGCGGAAGGAGTGACGCTGAAACGAATCAGCTGATCGCCGGGGCCGGAAAAATCAAGAGGCGCGATCGGTTCAACCTGCCAGCCGTGGGGCGCGTCGAGGCCGACGGAAACTTTTGCCGATTTCGTTCCGTGATAGCGGACGCGGGCGAGCAGCGTGAGCCGTTGCGAGGCGCGCTCGGCGGAGACCATGATCTGTTGCGGATCAGGAGTGAGTGTGACGGCGGGAACAAACTCGAGCGGGTACGTGTCGATGCCCGTGGTGGTGGCTTTCAGGGATTCAACTGTTTGCGCGAACGCCGACGAATAGCCGTCAATTTCTATTTTTGGCGCGATGCGCACAAGCGGCGGCGGGTAGGGAAGGATCACATCGCCGGGCAAGCTGGGCGGCGTGGCGCGCGCGGGAATTTCTACCTTGAATTTGTAGTTTTTGTCGCCGCCACTCTTGTCTCCGTCGCTTTTGTCGCCCTCACCTTTGTTGATTGTTACGTTCCATCCTTTGGGCACCAGCAGGCTCGATGCGTCCACGGTGTATTTCACCGGCACGGCTGGCTTGCCGAGAAAGCTGACATCCACCGAGAATTCTTCGCCCGCTACAAGTTCGTGCCGGTCGGCTTCGACAATCATGGGTAGGGCAATGTCTTGGTTCAGCGCAAGATCGATTTTTTCACTCTCGCGTTCGAGTTCCCAGAGAAGCTGGGGGCTGCCGTTCTCGTTTTGTTTTGAGACTTGCTCGCGCAGCTTGGCGATTCCCTTCGCGGCTGCGGCGAGATCTTTGGCCGCGTCGGAACGATGCAAGACAAGCGCAGCACCGCGCGCCGCTTCGAGGTGCGCGGATGTTTGGTTCAACGACGACGCCAGCATCTCGCGATCCGACGGAAAAATTTCTGCGAGCGAGGCCAAAGACTCCGCGAGAAGCTTCACGTCGAATGAGCCTGCGGGATCTCCTTTTTCGTTTTCGCGCACCAAAGATACCGGGCGGCGGAAAAAGGGATTGCCGAAAAATGATGGGGTGCCTTGCGAGCGATGTTGGGCGTGGCCTTCCATGCCCATGTCGACGTAGCTCTTGCCCCAGAGCGGCGAGACATCGTTGATGGGCATCGGCACGGCGCCGGCGATATTGGGGTCGCGCGCGGGTCGCAGATCGAGCGTTACTTTCCAGGCGGGCAGGCCTTCGGCAATCTGATCGGGAAACATTTTGGGATCGGCCGCGGCGGCGATGGCTTGCGGCGTGAGAATTCCGCTTTCCTGGTGATGTCCGTGGCCACCGTGAACGCCGGCCCAGCCATTGATGACAACCTGCGGGCGAAACGTGCGAATCACGCGCACCATATCTTCGAGCGCCACATCACCCCAGATTTTTCGCGCTTGCTCGGGGGTCTTTACGTAGCCGGTGTCCATGGCGCGCGTGAAAAATTGCCGGACGCCGTAGTGCTTGCCGGCGGCGAGCAGTTCTTCGGTGCGGATGACGCCGAGTTCGGCTCCCTGTTCAGGGCCGATGGCGTTTTGTCCGCCCTGGCCGCGGGTGATGGTGAGGAGAGCGACGTCAGCATTGAGGCCGCGGGAGAGGTAAGTGAGCAGGCTGGCCCATTCGTCGTCAGGATGCGCGGTGATGTAAAGGATGCGCGTGGTGACTCGGGCCTTGTCGATGGCTTCAACAGTTTCGGGCAGCGATTGGGCGGAGGTGGGGAGGGTGAGCGCCGCGACAAACACAAGAATAGAGACCAGCAAGCCACGCGCTCGGAATTTGGTGCGACGAGAGGTAGCTTCAGGGGCTAAAGCCCCATTTGCTTGGTTTGTGTTATGTCGCCCCTGAAGGGGCGACCCACAAAGATTCCGTCTACGATCCATCAGGCGGCCTCCTCGAATGGCCATTGGTGGAGCAGGCGCGCGCGGGTGAAGTAGACGAGAATTCCGGCGAGCATCGCTGCTATTGAGGCGAGCATTGGACGGCGCCCTGTCGAAATAAAAATTGCGATCCAGCCTGCAATCGAAAGAAACACTGGCACGGGATAGAGCCACATGTGAAAGGGCCAGCGGTCCTCCTTCCATCGCTGATGAAGCCTCATCAAGCCTACCGCCTGGGCCACAAATTGGATGAGGCAGCGCATCGCGAGGATGGAGCGTATGACGGAAAAGAGACCAATGAAGATACAGACAAGAATCGAGGCGAGGCCCAGGGCGATGAGCGAGACGTTGGGGAAGCGCTTGGTGGGATGCACGCGGGCGAAGATTGAAAAGAAATTGCCGTCGAGGGCGGCGGCGTAGGGCACGCGCGAATAGCCGAGCGTGGCGGAAAAGACTGAGCCGAAGGCTGTGACCAGAATGAGCGCGGTGGCGAGAGAGGCCCAGTGCGGGCCGAAGGTGCGTTCGACGAAAAGACTGACGACGTAGGGCGATTTCTGCGCTTCCTGCCAGGGTACGACGGCGAGAATGCACGTTTGCAATGCGAAATAGAGCGCGGCGATGCCAAAAATCGAAAGAAAAATCGCGCGCGGGATGTTGCGCTCGGGATTTTTCATTTCGCCGCCGAGGTTGCAGACGTTGTAGTAGCCAAGGTAGCTGTAGATCGCTTGCACGGAGGCGTGGCCGAGTCCGGCGAAAAAAATCCAGGAAAAACTCCAGGCGCCGGTGGGGTAAGTGAAGACGAGCGCCTTGTTGAAATGAGTTGCACCTCCGTAGATCAGCCAGGCGATTGTGGCGGCGGCTATGATCCAGAGAATTGTGGAGATTTTGCCGATGGCGGTGATGCGGCGATAGAGGAGCACGACGGCGATCACGATCAGCAGGATCGCGACGAGGCGATTGTAGTTTGCGAGTGCGAACATGAATTGGCGCGGGTGCGCGCCGAGCCAGGCGTTTACTGCTGCCATCTTGGCCGCGAGGTAGAGCGAGTAATCCGCGAATCCGAGCGCGCCTGACGAAATACTCAGCGGGCCTTGAAAGAGAGTTTGCCAGATGAAGAGGAAGGACATCAGACGGCCGAATCGGTTTGGCCCGTAGGCTTCGCGCAGAAAAACGTAGCTGCCGCCGGCTTGCGGCATTGCTGCGCCGAGTTCCGCCCAGACGCAACCGTCGACGAGCGCGAGCGCTGCGCCGACGACCCAGGCGAGGATGCATTGCGGGCCGTTCATGGCGCGAATGATGAAGGGGATGACGACGAAGGGGCCGATGCCGATCATGAACGTCATGTTGAGGGAGGTGGCTTCGAGGAGGCCGAGGCCGCGTTCGAGTTTTTCGGGTTCGGTCATTTCGTTTCTTCGCATAGGAAAAGAACGGAAAGCATAGCAAGAAAGGGCGGCGGGGCTGGGGGAAAAGACGGCCCGGCGGAGAGGTTGAAGCGCGAGTTGAGCTAGAGAAACAAAAACAAAAGAGAGATCCTTCGACTGCAACCCGCGCCATCGCTTTGCGATGGAATGAAGAGGCGCGCGGGCCTTCGCTCAGGATGACACGTGTAGGGCCGATCGAGATTCTGCAGATAGTTGATTCCGCGCTCGTAAGAGCACAGGCAGGAGTGCCTGTGCCACTGGTGCATGTCATCTGCGTTAGGATGAAGTAGATGGTGACGCTTGGAATTGGGATCACAGCGGCGATTGTTGCTGGGCTCGTGCTGGGATACTTTCGCGTGCGGCGACGACGTGGATTTCCTGCGCATGGGTGGATGGGGTTCGTTGCGCTTGCTGGGGCTGAGTGGCTGCTTTTTCACCATGTGGAGCCAGTGGCCACTTATTTCACGCCGATTGCGTGGAGCGCCTACATCCTGATCGCCGATGCGGCTACGTTTGCCATCACCGGCCGGTCGCGCTTGAACGATGCGCCACTTTCGCTTGCGCGCATGGCGCTGCTTTCGATTCCTCTCTGGCTGATCTTCGAGGCTTACAATTTGCGGCTCGATAATTGGGAGTACGTGGGTGTGCCTTTGCCGTGGGCGGCGGCGATGATCGGTTACGGGTGGTCATTCGCTACGATCACACCGGCAATTTTCGAAACTTCTGATCTAGTGCAGGCCATGCTGCCAACTGTGGGCGGCGAGCCGTGGAAAATTTCACGCAGCGCTGAAACTGCGATGATGATTTGCGGCGCGGCTTGCTTGGTTATTCCGCTGGTGGCGCCGCGGGCGGTTGCTGCGCACCTTTTTGCGCTGGTGTGGGTAGGTTTTTTGCTGTTGCTCGATCCGATCAATCGAAGGCTCGAGCTTCCGTCGTTTCTTGGCGATCTTTCGGAAGGATTTCGGCGGCGCTTTTACGGTTTCCTGGCTGCGGGGTTCATTTGCGGGTGGCTGTGGGAATTCTGGAATTACTGGGCAGCGGCGAAATGGCATTACACGTTTCCGATGTTTCAGAGTATGAAAATTTTCGAGATGCCTGTTCCGGGGTATCTGGGATTTCTGCCCTTTGCGCTGGAGTGCTTCACCATGTACGTTAGTGCAGCGTGGGTTCTGGGCTGGGTGAAGCGAATCAAATGAATTTTGCGCGCGATACAGCTTCGCGGAACTTTGCTTACGGCCGCTTACTTGGCGGCTTTGCGGCCTGCGCTTTTCTTCTTGGCTTCGCCACGGAAACGGCGCAAGCGGGGCGCGTGCAACTTCCGCCGGAAGCGGCGCAGGCGATCGAGAAAATGTATGGAGGCGATCCGGATGGCGCGATCGCGATGCTGCATACCTATGAGAGCGCGCATCCCGACGACCCCTTGCCGTATACGATCGAAGCGGAGGCGCGCTGGTGGAAGATGTTCTGCGACGCGGCAGAAATCAAATGGGGAATGATGGATTCGCAGAAGCGGAGCAAGAGACCCGGAGATGATTCGTACTTTGCGCTCGCCGATCGCGCGATTCAGCTGGCGCAGGCTGCTATCGCGAAGAACGACACGTCGGAAAATCATCTTTATGCAGGCATCGGTTACGCGCTGAAGACACGGCTCTATGGATTGCGCAATGAAAACAGAATCGCGGCGCATAACGGCGTGGCGGCGCGCACGGAATTTCTGCGCGCGCTCGAGCTCGATCCAGACAATGCGGACGCGTCAGTGGGAGTCGGCTTTTACAACTATTACGTGGACACGCTTTCGCCCATCGTGAAATTCCTGCGCTTCTTCATGGGGATTCCGGGTGGCAACAAACAGGAAGGATTGCGGCAGATTCGAGTGGGTGTTGATCACGGCGTGCTGCTGGCCGTGGATGCGCGATTTTATCTGGCGCGGAATTTGCGGACGTACGAGCAGCAATATCAGGAGGCGCTGAATGTGGCGGAGCCGCTTTTGACGCGGTATCCGCAGAATCCGATTTTTCTGCTCCTGGTGGGAAATTTGAATGTGGAGCTGGGACGGAAAGCAAAGGCGGCGGAATATTTTAATGCGGTGCTGAAATTGCCGGGGGTGGGCGCTGCGAATGGTTGTTGTGCTGGGTGCGCGAATTGCGATCCATGCCCGGCGCATGTGCGAAGTCTTGCGCAGGAATTTCTGAATTCGACTCGTCAGTGATGCGCATGGACAGCTATGCCAGAGCTAACTCTTAGACGGAAAGGGATAGTTTGCGCCGTCTTTTTATCGGAACTTGCATTCGTCGGAGATTTGCTACACAGCTATAACAATGTCCCGTCAGGCTATGTAGCTGTTTACCCCGTTATAGGGATGTGGGTTTTAACTTTCCTCGTCGCGGTCGCTGCCTGCATACTCGTGGCAATTCCTCAGACTCGATTCGTGGGATTCGTGTTTGCTGCCACGATTATCTTCATCCCGAGTTCATTTTTTCTGGGGGTGAAGTTATCCGAACTAACTGGCTTGAATCGCTGGCGAAATGCGCCGATGCACGGGTTCGGACCGGACGTCCCGTATAGCTTGGTCGTTTATTATCAGCCCGGCGCGAGCAACCCACAAATCGAGCAATTCGAGCATTCGCATCTCTACCAGCCGCGGAGCGATGCCCATAATCTGCAATTCCGCACGGATATACGAGAATTCCTTCGCCTCGCGCCCAGCCAAGCTCACGGCCACAGTGGCTTCGCGATAAACCTTGCCGCCTCGGTTCCCGCAAAGGATCGCTCAGCATTGATAGAAGCGATCTCGAATGATCCTCTCGTATTCCGGATTTACCGTGATATTGCGCCGGATCGAATCGCGGATCCGGACACGGCCGAAAGCCACGCTGAAAAGAACTAGCCGCTCGGCGCAGCTGGGGCATTGCTCGTTTTGGTTTTAATTCGGCTCATCATTAACGCTGAAATGCAGCCTGAGACGAAGGCTACTCCCCATAGGCCGTGGGGGCCCCGGCGCTGGAGGAGTTCTGCGCCGAGGATTGGGCCCAGCGAGAACGCGATGCTGAACGACATGGTGTATAGGCCCATGTACTCGCCGCGGCGTCCTGGCGGAGCGATTTCGGCGGCGTAGGCGGAGCTTCCTGGCAGCAAAATCATTTCGCCGAAGGTCCAGATAACCACTGCAGCGAAAATTTGCGCGGGGCGCGTGACGAATGCGAACGAGCCGAAGCCAATTGCATACAGGAGAGCGCCGAGCGTGAGAGTGCGGCGGTGCGACCAGTGGGCCATGGCGGTATTGAGCGGAACCTCGAGCGCGACGATAAGCAAGGTGTTCAGCGTGAACACAGTGCCGTAGAGGGATTCCGGGAGGCTCAGATTGCGCACCAGGAAAAGGGGAAGCGAAGAAGTGAGCTGGAAGAAAACGAGCTGCGAGGGAATCATCGCTGCGAGGAAGTAGAGCATGCGGGGATTTCGGAACGCACGGAGATCCTGAGCGGGGTGCGCGGCGGCGAGAGGCACCACAGAATCGGCTTCGATCTCACGCCCTAATTCTTCCGGGTCGGCCCAGTCCGGATCGTGTGAAGGTTTCAGGCGAGCGGAATCCCAGCGGGCCATTGCGATTACCGCTCCTGCCAAAATCGAAGTGGCGCCATCCACAAAAAACAGCCAGCGAAATGAAAGCGGCGCGAGGACGCCGCCAATCGCCGGGCCTACGCTCATACCCAGATTCACCGCGAGGCGGCTGAGCGCGAAGGCTGCCTTGCGCTGTGGTGGGCGAACGAGATCGGAAATCATCGAGAGGCTCGGCGGGCGGACGGATTCGTTCAGAATGGCGAAGAGGAACGTGATGGCGAGGATTGTGGGGAAACTGTGCGCGAGCGGAAAAAGAAATAGGAGGATGCCGGAGAGAAATAGCGACGTTTTAATTACCGCGATGGGCCCGACGATATCGGTGAGGCGGCCGGCGATCGGCATCGTGATGAGAGCGGCGATTCCGTAGACGGTGAGCGAGAGGGCCGCGTGAGCGGGCGTGATGCCGAGAGTGCGCGTGAGGTAGAGTACGAGGAAGGGCAGGACCATCGTACCGGCGCGGTTTACGAGTGTGGCGGCGGAGAGCAGCCAGACTTCGCGGGGGAGATCTTTGAGGCCGCTCCAGGGATTCATGTCCAATGAGCGTAAAACGGCTTGCGAGAATCGCAAAGCCTCTGTCTCAGCTAGGGGTCAGTAGTAGAAGACGCAGCTTGCGGCGGGTTCTATGATTTGCCAGATACCGTGGCGTTTTTCGAGCGTGTAGAAATGCGCCCCGCCACAAAGAATTCCACACTCAAACGAAACATGCACCAACGCGCGATCTTTACTCTCATTGAAGCCAACGGACGAAATCGAAATGATACCGGGAGAATCGGGATAGTACTTCTGAAAACTTCCCCAGAGCACTCCCTCGTCATTGAGTTGAGCGTCGAGCAAGCTCCTCAGTACTACCTGATATCGCACGGTCGGTTCAAAATGATTTTCAAGGATCCTGGGAACTTGACCTTCCTTCTTGAGATCTAGGAACGTTTGCCAGTCGCTGAGGTCCAAGTCAGTTTGGCGTGGGAAACACTCAGACAACAATTCCTGCGGGCTCGTCGTTTCGGCCTCGATTACATATCTCGGCGTCACTTCTTTTGCAAAATACTTGCTCGATAATAGTGCCGAGTAAACCCGGTAGACTTCCGCGATGTCATAATCTTGAGGAAGATATCGGTCTGCGCGAAGAGAGAGTGTCTGCAAGAGCAGGAAAAAGAGAAGCGCCATTTGTAGAAGCGATCGAAAATTTATCTGTCGCATTCTTTTGACCTACGCGCGGGCGGATTCTTCTTGTTCGAAGGCGTGGTAGGAGGAGCGGACGAGCGGGCCGGCTTCTACGTGCTTGAAGCCCATTGGCTCGCCTGCGCGTTTGAATTCGACGAATTCGTCGGGGTGGACGAAGCGCTCGACTGGCAGGTGCTCGGGAGTCGGCTGCAGATATTGGCCGAGGGTGAGGATGTGTGTGCCTTGCGCGGCGATTTCTTCCATGGCGGCGAGCACTTCGTCGCGCGTTTCGCCGAGGCCTAGCATCATTCCGGTTTTTGTCGGCAGGCCTGGCGTCATTTCGCCTGCTCGGCGCAGGAGCTCAAGCGAGCGCTCGTAGACTGCACCTTTGCGAACGCGGCGGTAGAGGCGCGGGACGGTTTCCATGTTGTGATTCAGCACGTCGGGGCGCGCGGCCATCACCGTTTCCAGCGCGGGCCATTCGCCGCGAAAATCAGGGATGAGCACTTCCACTCTGCAGCCGGGGACGCGTTCGCGAATCTGGGAGATCGTGCGCGCGAAAATTGCGGCGCCGCCGTCGGGCTGATCGTCGCGATTCACAGAAGTGACGACGGCGTAGCGCAGGCCCATGCGTTCGACTGCTTCGGCGACGCGCTCGGGCTCGTCTTCTTCGGGCGGACCGAGGGGCTTGCCGCTGGGCACGGCGCAAAAGCCGCAGGCGCGCGTGCAGATATTGCCGAGGATCATGAAGGTGGCGGTGCGATGCTCCCAGCATTCGCCCATGTTGGGGCAGCGCGCGCTCTCGCACACAGTGTGCAGGTCGAGCGTGCGCATGATGCGCTTCAGTTCCTGATAATTTGGGCCGCCGAAGAATTTTACGCGCAGCCAGGGCGGGCGAGGATGCGCTGCCGTGAGTGGCGGCGCGTTGGGCGGCAGATTCGAGATGATGTTAAAGGGCGAAGCCATTCGCGTGGTCTTGAATCATGTATTTTACGCGGATGGCTGCGCGGGTACAACCGGTCGGCTGGGTTGCACGGCGATTCCGCCACATGCGTTTTGGCAAGTAATTTGACAGCAGAGTTCCCTCAAGTTTCCCCATCGCTTGCCGATACCGCAGGTAAGCCAAAGTCCCTACTGGGGCGCGGCGAGCCAATTTGAAACACTGAGGTTTTGAAGGAATGGCTTTCGCCGATGTTGCCAGCCCGATATGGGAATAGGCTTGGAATTGTTTGAGTTGATTGTGGGCCTTTTATTATGAGCGCCATCAATTTCCCGCTCACCAGGGACATTTCGACTGCGGCGAATGAAGTGTCGTCGCAGAATGCGGAACGGTTGCCGACAGGCGGATCCGGTCAGTCACCTGCTTTGCGGCCGGACACCGTGACACTTTCCGCAGTGTTTCCGCCTGCGCCGCCTGTTGACGCTCCGAATTTCGTGCAATTTCAAAGCCGGGCGCACCCGCCTCTCGAGGCTTTTCCGCCGGCTGCGGCTCAGACTGGCGCGCCCGCGCGGCTCGCTCTCGCATCGAACGCGACGGCGGCGCCTACTCCGACCCAGCAGGAGCAGCTGGCGCAGCTGGATCGGGTGCTCGAGCAGCTTGGAATCAGCCCCCAAAGCATCAGCCTCGACAATCGCCTTGCGCTGATCAAATCGGCGAACGATCCTCCGGCGCTTTTGAATCTGGTTCGCACGCTCGGCGTGCTCAACCAGGCAGCGACGATTACTCACATCAGCGCGCTAAACGCGAACAATCTCTCGAACCCGGCCCCGACCGGAATTCAATCACAAGCACCAGCCCAGAACGAATCTCAAGCCCAGCCTCCACTTGCATCGACTGCTCCGCTTCAAAGCTCAAGTCCGCCGGCGGGGTCCGGGGTCGAGTCAATTTCCTCGGCGGCAGGTGCGGCGCCATCATCCTCAGTACAAGCTAGTGTGGCCAGCAATGGGGCTGCGCAGTTCCAGGAGCTGCAGGCTGTCTTCCAAGAGGCCGGTAACGCGCAAAGTCAATCCGGCGCGTCTGGTTCGGGGGCTGCTCCTCAGCCATCGCTAAGCATTCGAGTCTGACGAAGCTGTACCCGCCATGCAGAATCGCCACATATAAGGAGCACCTTGTGTTGTATAATTACCACAGTGAAATGCTTATTTCTCTAGATGCTCCTCCTATTGCGCTGATTATAAATGGTTAATATTTAAATACAGCGGCCACCCAAGTGCTTGGGAGCGCCCCGGCGAATGTCCTCTCAACTCACGATTCGGCGTCCAGTCGAAACGGAAGGAATCGGACTCCATACGGCGGTTCGAAGCCGGGTTCGATTTGTGCCTGCACCTGCCGACACGGGCATCGTGTTCCGGCGCGTGGATCTCGACAATTTTGAAATAGAGGCGCACGTTCGCAATGTGGCGCGCGTGAGTTATGCCACGAGCTTGATGAAGCAGGGCGTGCTGCTTTCTACCACCGAGCACGTGTTGGCGGCGTTGTATTCTTGCGGCGTTGACAATGTGTACGTCGAAATTGATGCGCTCGAACTGCCGATTCTGGACGGCTCGGCGAAGCCGTTCATTGATCTGCTGGCGCGGGCGGGGACGCGGCAGTTGCGCCGGCAGCGGCGGTACATCAAGGTGATCAAGCCGCTCGAATTTGCGGATGGGGATCGTTTGCTCGGAATTTATCCGGCGGATGAGTTTCGCGTGCATTGCTACGTGGATTTTCGGCATCCGGCTGTGCCTCCGCAGGGAATCGAGCTGAGCGTGAATCGCGACACTTTCAGCCGGGAGCTGGCGCCGGCGCGGACGTTCGGCTTCACGAAGGATTTTCCGGGACTGCAGGCGATGGGGCTGATTCGCGGCGGGTCGCTCGACAACGCCATCGTGATTGACGACAAAAATATTACGAACGGGCCGCTGCGCTTTCCTGATGAATTCGGGCGTCACAAGGCGCTTGATTTGATTGGGGATTTGGCCCTGGTTGGGCGGCCACTACTGGCGCGCATCGAAGCGCACAAGGCCGGGCACGCGACACACACGCAGCTTGTGACGCGGCTGCTGGCTGACCGCTCGCTGTGGACGGAAACTACCAACGGGCATCATGCCGAGAGTGGTTTCGCACCGATTTCCGCTTCGCTTCCTTCCTGACTCTCTCGCCAACGGCTGTTTTGCCGCGAAAAATATCACTTTTGTTGAGCTTGGCAGTGACAACTGCCACCTCAACCCCTGCCGGTCTGAAGACCGGCGCTACGAAGGCTATTCCATCAGGCTTCGCCATTGCCAAAGGCTGTAGTGCACGCCACAATAACGGCCGATGCCAAACCATTCCGACACAGCTATCGTGATACTTGCCGCGGGCAAGGGGACGCGGATGCGTTCCGAGCTTGCGAAGGTGCTTCATCGCGCAGGTGGACGCACGTTGATCGAGCACGTGATCCGCGCCTGCCTGCCGCTAAAGGCCGCGCAGGTTTTGGTCGTCGTGGGGCATCAGGCGGACGAAGTCGGCGCGGTTGCCGAGAATCTTGGCGCGCAGGTGGTTTTGCAGAAGCCGCAGCACGGCACGGGGCACGCGATGCAGGTGGCGCGTCGCGCGATTCGTAAGAGCGCGAAAGTGGCGCTGGTGGTGCCGGGTGACGCGCCATTGCTGTGCAGCGAATCGCTTGCAGCGCTTCTCGATGGACACCGGCGAGGCGAAGCGGCTGCCACGGTGCTGAGTGCGGAGCTTGAGGATCCCACGGACTATGGTCGGATCGTGCGGGATTCGGAAGGGCGCGTCGAGGCGATCGTCGAGGAAAAAGCTGCGACGCCGGAGCAGCGATCGATTCGGGAAGTGAATTCGAGCATTTATTGTTTCACGCTGGAGAAACTGTGGCCGGCGCTCGCTTCGCTGCGGCCGAACAACACGCATCGCGAACTGTATCTGACGGATGCGATTGGGTTGCTGCGGCAAAGGAATGAACGCGTGCTGGCGCAGGTGGCGGCAGATGCGGAGGAAATTCTTGGTTGCAACACGCGCGCGAGCCTGGCGGACGTGGACCGGATTTTCCGCGCGCGCAAAGCGGCTGAATTGATGGAGGCAGGCGCGACAATTTATCTCCCTGAGACGGTGGTGATCGATCCGGACGTGACCGTGGGGCCAGATACCGTGATTGAGCCGGGTGTGCAGCTTTTAGGCGAGACGCGTGTCGGAGCACGATGCGTGATTCAGACTGGCAGCGTTCTGCACGATGTGCGCGTGGATGATGACGTCACGGTGGGCGCGCATTGCGTGGCGACTGCGAGCCGGTTGCATGCGAAGTCGACTATCGGACCGTTTTCGCGCTTGCGGCCGGGCGCCGATATTCGTTCGGGCGCGCACATTGGGAATTTTGTGGAAGTGAAGAAATCCGTAGTGCATGAGGGCGCGAAAGCGATGCATCTGACGTACCTGGGCGACGCGTCGGTGGGGCGCGGGTCGAACATCGGCGCTGGGACGATCACTTGCAATTACGACGGGGTTGCGAAGTATCAGACGAGCATCGGCGAGCGCGTGTTTATCGGGAGCGATACGGCGCTGGTGGCGCCGATCCGGGTGGGGAATGGCGCGTATGTCGCTGCTGGCTCGACGCTGACGGAAAATGTGCCCGCTGAAGCGCTTGCAGTTGCGCGCGGGCGGCAGGTGAATAAGCCAGGCTGGGCGCGGAAGCGGCGGCTGGAAGTGAAGCGCGAAGAGAAGACACGCCCGCGTTCGAAACATGCGCCGCGACGGAAGGCGAAGACACCGCGCGCGAAAACAAAACGCCAGGTGCGCAGCCGGTCACGTAGGCGGCGCTGAGATCCTTGGCTGGGCGGAACGTCACACCTGCCACCCTGAAGGGTGGCGCTACAAATGATCGAGGGGCGCAGCGAGTGGCGCTTCTACGGGGTTGAACGCCCCGCACCGATGCTCTAGTGTTTTGATTCCTCCAGCAATTCCTTCAAGTACTCCTGCCAGACGGCCGCGTACGTGTGCGTGCCGTGGCCGTGGGTTTGATCGGAGATGGGAATCAGAACGAAGCGCCCGTTTTTCACACGCTTGATTTCGCGCTCGGCGATTCCGAGTTCAGGCGGATTGATGAAGTCGTCCGCGGAATTCACGAACATTACCCACGCCTGGATTTTCTCGAGCTGCCCTGATGGATCGTAGTTGCGGGAGGCGTTGAATGCATAGAGCAAATCATTGGCGTCGAAGGTCGCGACGAGGCGTTTTTGCGATTCTGCCAGGAGCTTGTCCGCAGCGTCACGGGTGGCAGCGCTTTTCTGCATTTGCAGCGGCGCACCAGCAACGAGAATGAAAATGTCCGCGGCAAATTTCAGGCTTTCCTGCGGCTCGGCGGTGTAGTCGCCATTTTTCCAATCCGGATCTTCGCGGATCGCATCCATCACCATTTTGCGGAACATGCGATTGCGCCCTGCAATTTGCACGGGTTGGCAGGCGAACGGCATGAGCGCGTCCATAAAATCCGGATACGTCTCGCCCCACACCCATGAGTGCATGCAGCCCATCGACGTGCCCATCACGAGGCGCAGGTGATTCACGCCGAGACCTTTCTCGACGAGCTCGTGTTGCGCGGCCACCATATCGTCGTAGTCGTACTGCGGAAACTTCACGTGCAGGCCGTCGCTGGGCTTGCTCGACTTTCCATGGCCGATGCTGTCGGGCATGATGACGTAGTAGCGCGTGATGTCGAGCAGGCCCCCGGGAGCGAACAGCACACCTGCGAAAACCGGATTCAGCAAGCTTCGCGAGCTGCCGCTGGTGCCGTGGAGGATGAGAACGGCGTTGGTGACGCGGCCATCTTTATCGCGCTCGGGCTTGCCGAAGGTGACGTAATGAATCCGCAAATCGGGTAGCGACTCGCCCGATTTGAAATGAAAATCGTGAATCACGTAGTCGGCTTCGGTTCCTGCCGGCACGTTTGTGGCTTGCGCGTGCGATGGCGTGGCTGAGAAAAGCAAGGAAGCGGACAGCGCCAATATCAATTGGGTTTTGCGGAGAATCACGTTGAAGGCTCCTTAGGTTGTAGTGCCATCCAGGTTGTCTCTGGAAGGCAGCGTACGGCTCGAGAAGGTCGCGGGTCAAGAAAGTAACGGCGGTGCGGCGCGGTGGCGCGGAACTCCAGGGAAGTTTCATTATGTTAAAATCTCTCTACAAGCTCGAAACGGCACTGCCTTAGTTTCTGTGCGAGACTCAAAACTTGGCGAACCGAATCAAACGACCGAACGCAAAAGCTCGCCCCATCCGAGCAACGCAGGAAGTGCGGCAAATCATGGAAGATTTGGTCGAAGGTCGGATCGACCCTTTCATTGGATACGGCAGGGTGCGGAACTACTACAACATGCTCGGAATCCATGAGACTTTGCTGGAATTTTTCAAAGTTGTGGACAACGATCAGTTTGTAACGTTCACGGCTGACGATGCTTTCCGGAAAACTGTGCGCGAGATGGCTGCGGATTGGCTGAAACGCTACTGAAGAGCCAACGAGCGCATATGTTAGAATCGCGGCAGGGAGACGCGCGATGAAATTTGGAGTGGTGCAATTTCCCGGGTCGAATTGCGATGATGACGCGTGCCATGCGATCGCGTCGGTAATCGAGCAGCCTGTCGAATTCATCTGGCACCAGTCTGAGGGTCTGGCGGGATTTGACGCGATTATTCTGCCCGGCGGATTTGCCTATGGCGATTATTTGCGGACTGGTGCGATTGCGCGATTTTCTCCGGTGATGAAGGCTGTGGAGCGGTTTGCGCGTGGCGGCGGGCTGGTGCTCGGTATCTGCAATGGGTTTCAGATTTTGCTCGAGGCGGGATTGCTGCCCGGAGCGATGCTGCGGAATAAGGGGCTGCGCTATTTGTGCCGGCACGTGCATATCCGCGTGGAGCGGACGGACACGCCGTTTACGGGCGCGGCGCATCGCGGCGATGTGCTGAAGATCCCAATCGCGCACAATGAAGGAAATTATTTCTGCGATCCGGCGACGCTGGCCGAGCTGGAGCGTGAGAACCGGATTATTTTTCGCTACGTGCACCCGGATGGAACGGATTGCGCGGAAGCGGTCTGCGGGGACTCGGCTTCCGTTGAGTTCGATCGTGAAAATAATCCGAATGGGTCGCTGCGCGCGATTGCTGGGATTTGCAGCCGCGAACGCAACGTGCTGGGGTTGATGCCGCATCCGGAGCGAGCGGTGGAATCGCCGCTGGGGTCTTCGGATGGGCTTGTGATTTTTCAGTCGATGGTTGAGTACCTCACGCGCGGGGAGCGCAAGGCTTCCGCCAGTCGCGTGGCGGTGACGGCATAAATTTTCCACGAGAATCCGCTAAATTCCACAGAGTAACGGGCGGTGTTGTGCTTGCCCGCGTTTTTGTTTGCTGCGACAATCTGCGTGCGTGCTGCGAAACATCGCGCGGCGGTGCGGCGTATCAATGATGTGAGGTGGAATTTTGGCGAAGGCCCACGACGAAAAATGCGTCGTCGTGGCTACCTTGGCGTGAGCGCGTGAGGCGAATTCCTTCAGCGGCTGACGCCGCGCCCTGACGGCAAAAAATGCAGAAGGCGGTACAGAGCGAAATTCAGGTGACGCCGGCAATTGCGGCGGAGCATGGGCTGACGCCGGAGGAATACGCGCGCATTCAGAAAATTCTGGGGCGCGATCCCAATTATACCGAGCTGGGAATTTTCAGCGTGATGTGGAGCGAGCACTGCTCGTATAAATCGTCGCGGGTGCACTTGAAGCGGTTGCCGACAACCGGCAAGGGCGTGGTGCAGGGGCCGGGAGAAAATGCGGGCGTGGTGGATATCGGCGACGGGATTTGCGCGGTTTTCAAGATCGAGTCGCACAATCATCCGAGTTTTGTGGAGCCGTTTCAGGGCGCGGCCACCGGAGTGGGTGGAATTTTGCGCGACATTTTCACCATGGGGGCGCGGCCGATTGCGGTGATGGATTCGCTGCGGTTTGGGGAGATTGCGGCGGCGAAAGAAAAAGGCGAAGAGAGATCTCTCGACTCCGGCTCGCGCCCTCGCTCTGCGAGGGAAGACGAAAGCCCGCGAGACTCCGCTCGAGATGACAACACCTTGAATGAGGTTCCGGAGGAGATCTCGAGGAATCGGCGGATTTTGGATGGCGTGATTCGCGGGATTGGATTTTATGGGAACTGCTTCGGCGTGCCTACGGTGGGCGGCGAAGTGCAGTTCGGGTCGTGCTACTCGAATAATCCGCTGGTGAACGCGCTGGCGCTGGGAATTGCGCGTCGCGAGGAGCTTTTCTTCGCGCGGGCGCGAGGCGCGGGTAACCCTGTGATTTACGTGGGCGCAAAAACGGGACGCGACGGAATTCATGGCGCGTCGCTGCTGGCATCGGCGGAATTCAGCGAAGAATCGCAGCAGAAGCGGCCGAACGTGCAGGTGGGCGATCCGTTCATGGAAAAACTGCTGCTGGAGGCGTGCCTCGAAGCGATGCGCACCGGCGCGGTGGTGGCGATTCAGGATATGGGCGCGGCCGGATTGACGAGTTCGAGTTCGGAGATGGCGTCGCGCGGCGGGATGGGGATTGAAATTGACCTGGCGCGTGTGCCGCAGCGCGAAACGGGCATGACTCCGTACGAAATTATGCTTTCGGAGTCGCAAGAGCGGATGTTGCTGGTGGCGGAACGCGGGCGCGAGCACGAAGTTTTCGGCGTGTTCAGCAAATGGGGACTGGACGCCGTCGAAATCGGAAAAGTGACCGATGACGGCAAGCTGCGAGTGCTTGATCATGGGCGCGTGGTGGCGGAAATTCCGGCGCATGCGATTGCGGAGGAAGGGCCGCGGTACGAGCGGCCGATTGCCGCGCCTGCTTCGCTGGCTGGCGCCGCTGGGCCTCTCTTTGAATTCGCGGCTGCCGGTGCTGATCTCACCGAAAATTTCCGGGAGCTGCTGGCGTCGCCGGCGATCGCGTCGAAATACTGGATCACTGAGCAGTACGATTCGATGGTGCGCACGAATACGCGGTTCGGGCCGGGTGCGAGCGATGCGGCGGTGTTGCGATTGAAGGAGACTGAGCGCGGACTGGCGCTTTCGACGGACGGCAATGGACGCTGGTGTTTTCTTTCGCCACGTGTGGGCGCGATGCACTCGGTGGCTGAGGCGGCGCGTAACGTGGCGTGTAGCGGGGCGCGTCCCGTGGCGGCGACGAATTGCTTGAATTTTGGCAATCCGGAGAAGCCGGAGGTGATGTGGCAGTTCAGCGAGGCTGTGGATGGGATTGCGGAGGCGTGCCGAGCGCTGGAAATTCCGATTACGGGCGGGAATGTGAGTTTTTACAACGAGACGCTCGGTAAGCCGATTTATCCGACGCCGATTCTGGGAGTGCTGGGCGTGTTGGAGGATGCGGATTTCGCGGTGAGCTCGGCGTTCGATAAGGAAGGCGACGCGATTGTGCTGCTGGATGGAGGCAGCGCTGCGATCCTTCGCTCCGCTCAGGATGACAGAGTAAGGCAGGCGGAGTTTTCATCGTCGGAGTATGCGAAGACGACTCAGGGAATCGTCGCGGGCGCGCCACCGGCGATTGATCTGGCTGCTGAAAAGCGGCTGATCGAGTGCCTGGTGAGCCTGGCGAGCGCGGGTTTGATTCTTTCCGCGCACGATGTAAGCGACGGCGGGCTGGCTGTGACGATTGCGGAGTCGTGCTTTGCGGGCGATGGGTTGTCGGCGGACGTTACTCTAAGCCCCAGCGCGGCAGCGGAAGAGAGATCCCTCGACTCCGACTCGCGCCCTCGCTCCGCGAGGGAAAACGAAAGCGCGCGAGCCTCCGCTCGGGATGACAACACGGTTGCAGAAGAGGCGCTTTTTGGTGAACGGGGCGCGCGAGTGGTAGTTTCGCTTTCGGCGGCTTCGCTTGCCCGGCTCGACGCGGTTGCGGCACAATATGGAGTGGCCGCAAATCGGATCGGAACCGTCACCCGCAGCGAATTTCGCATCCAATTTAATGGCACGCCTGTTATAAGAGGGGACGTGAGTTCCTTCCGGAAGGCCTGGTCTCAATCCCTGGCGGCCGCTATCGAGAAAGCATGAATTGTAAGCAAGTCCAACTCGACGAGGATCGGTTCCACGATCATTGCGGCGTATTCGGCGTCTTCGGGAATGACGAAGCGGCAAAGCTGACGTATCTCGGAATCTACGCGCTGCAGCATCGCGGGCAGGAATCTGCAGGAATTGCCTCGACCGATGGGACGGACGTGCGCGTGCACAAGGCGCTCGGGCACGTGCAGGAGATTTTCACGCCACAGGTGATTGCGTCGCTGCCGGGCGCGGCGGCGATCGGGCACACGCGCTATTCGACTGCCGGCGATACGACGCTGATGAACGCGCAGCCCGTGGTCATCGATTGCAATAAAGGCAAAATCGCGCTGGCGCACAATGGCAACCTGACGAACGCAATCGAAGTGCGACGGCGGCTCGAGCATCGCGGGTCGATTTTTCAGACGACGAGCGATACGGAAGTGATCGTTCATTTGATTGCGCGCAGCGCGGCACGGAATCTTTCGGGCGCGATTGCCGATGCGCTGAATCAAGTGGAAGGCGCGTATTCGCTGGTGCTGCTGACGCGGGATGAGATTTTCGCGATCCGCGATCCGCGCGGCTTCCGTCCGCTCAACCTGGGGCGGATCGACGGCACGTGGGTGGTGGGCTCCGAAACGTGCGCTTTCGATTTGATCGACGCGGAATATGTGCGCGAAGTGGAGCCGGGCGAGATGGTGCGGATTTCGCGCAGCGGTGTCGAGTCCATTCGATTCGCGCCGGAAAAGCCGCACCAATACTGCATTTTCGAACACGTCTATTTTTCGCGGCCGGACAGCCTGGTATTTGGCCGGCCTGTGAACCAGAGCCGAGAGCGGCTCGGACGTTTGCTGGCGCGCGAGCATCCCGTGGCGGCCGACATCGTGACGCCGGTGCCGGATTCGGGCGTACCCGCGGCCATCGGCTACGCGGCGGAATCGGGCATCCCGTTCCGCATGGGCCTGATTCGCAACCATTACATCGGACGTACGTTTATCGAGCCATCGCAGGCCATTCGCGATTTTGGCGTGAAGCTGAAACTGAACCCGGTGCGTCGAATGTTGGAGGGGCAGCGCGTGGTGCTGGTGGATGATTCGATCGTGCGCGGGACCACGAGCCGGAAAATCGTGCGGCTGGTACGCGAAGCGGGCGCGACAGAAGTGCACGTGCGCATCAGTTGTCCGCCGACGATTTCACCCTGTTATTACGGCGTGGATACGCCCAGGCGCGAGGAATTGATCGCAGCGAACCAATCGACGGAAGAGATCCGGAAGTTTCTGGGCGCCGATTCGCTCGGGTACCTTTCGCTCGAATCGTTGCGCGAAGCTGTGGAAGATACGGAACGAAAATTTTGCACGTCGTGCTACACCGGCAGCTACCCAACGGAGCTGGTGCAACTCGAAGTGGAGGCTCATCGTGGCAGCTGAGGTGGGAGAAGCGGTCATCGTAGAAAAAGTTCAGGCGAAACGCGCGGATACTGTGAGCGATCGCGTGTGGCGCGAAGTGCTTTCGTGGTTCTGGGTTATTCTCGCCTTCCTGGTGATCGAAGGCGGATTCGTGCAGGCGCGGGTGATTCCCAGCGGCTCGATGGAGCCGACGGTGCTGATTGGCGATCACCTAATCGTGAGCCGCTTCGGCTACGACATGGGCATTCCGTTTACGGATTTGCACGTGCCCTTGTGGCGAGACCCGAAGAGACAGCAGATTATCGTGTTCCGCGCTCCGCTGCCGGGGAATCCTGATTTCATCAAGCGCACGATTGGCCTGCCCGGCGACACGATCGAGATCAAGCAAGGCGTGGTCTACGTAAACGGCAAGGCGCTCGACGAGCCGTATCGCAATCAGCCGCCGAATCCGATGGAGAACCGGCCCGCGCTTACGGTGCCGCCCGACAACTATTTCATGATGGGTGACAATCGCGAGAATTCTTACGACAGCCGCTACTGGGGATTCGTTCCGCGCGCGAATATTATCGGCACACCCGAGATTATATATATGTCGATTGATGCGCCGGAGGAAGTGTGGGAGCCGGGGCACGTGGCGGAGCGGTTTGAAACGTATTTCAATGCTTTGATCCATCCGCGCGAAGTGCGCTGGAGACGTTTGTTCCATACATTTTGATGTTGATGCGCGAAGGCCTCAGGTCAGTTCCGGCCTGGTCTGGCCGGAACGGGACCTGAGCTACGGGTTTTAGATTCCATCGGTCCCTTCCAGAAACGGAACCTCTTCATGCGTTACGCCGATGCCGGCGTGGATATTTCGGTTGCCGACGAAGCCAAACGGCGAATTGCCGCGCTGGCGAAGAAAACATTTCAGCGTGGTGTGCTTGCGCCTATTGGCGGCTTCGGCGCGCTTTTTCAGCTTGACCGCAAGCGCTGGCGCGACCCGGTGCTTGTCGCCAGCGCGGACGGCGTGGGCACGAAGCTGAAGATCGCATTTGCCACCGGGATTCATTCCAGCGTGGGCGCGGATATTTTGAATCACTGCGTGAACGACATTTTGACGCAGGGCGCTGAGCCGCTTTTTTTCCTCGATTATCTGGCGATGGGCAAAATGGATGCGCGCGTAGTGGAGCAGGTGATCGAAGGAATGAGCCGCGCCGCGAAGAAAGCGCATTGCTCGCTGATCGGCGGCGAAACGGCGGAGATGCCGGATTTCTATCCGCCCGGCGAATACGATCTGGCGGGATTCATCGTGGGTGCGGTGGAGCGGACGAAACAACTGGACCGCCGTCGCGTGCGGGCGGGTGATTTGCTTATCGCGTTGCCGTCTAGCGGGCTGCATACGAATGGATATTCGCTCGCGCGCAAGCTGGCATTTGGCGTTGCGAAGCTTTCGCCCGACACTTACGTACCCGAAATCAGAAACAAAATCGGAGCGGAACTGCTGAAGCCGCATCGTCCTTACTGGCCGCTGTTGAAGGGCGTGCTGGCGCGCGGGTGGGTGACGTCTATGGCGCACATCACCGGCGGTGGAATCTCGGGGAATCTACCGCGCGCGCTGCCGAAGAACGTGCAGGCGGTGGTCGAGCTCGGGTCATGGCCGGTGCTGCCGATTTTTCAGTACCTGGCGAAGCTGGGGAAGATCGATCGGGAAGAGTTGCTGCAGACGTTTAATCTGGGCGTGGGGATGATTTTAGTTGTGCCCGCAAAATTTGTGGCGCGCCTGGAATCTGAATTGAAGCGGCGGCGCGAGAAATTTTATTTGATTGGGCGGATTGAGCCGGCAGCGCGCGGCAAGTCGCGGGTGACTTATTCGGGGGAGTTGGGGTTGTAAGTGGCGCAGGCACTCTTGCCTGCGTGCTTTTGGTGCGTTCCTTCCGATCAGCGCTTCCGTGCTAACACCATTTTTGAGCGCAAGAGCACAGGCAGGAGTGCCTGTGCCACCAAAAGCGGCAACCGGGGTCTTAGCAGCAGTAAGTGGGACCCTTCGACTGCGCCCCGCTCCTTCGCCCCGCAGACATACGCGGGACGCACAATTCGCGCTTCGGCGAAGGAAAGAAAAGGCGCGCGGGGCTTCGCTCAGGATGACAATCCTGGTCGGATTGTCACTCGCCGATGTTGTCGATGTCCGCTATCGCTTTCCACGAGCCACTGGCTTGTTTCTTCCAGACGACCACGTACTTGCCTTTCTCGTCGGCTAACTTTCCCTTCTTCGCTTCGGTTTTCAGGTCGTAGGTACCGTATTCGTAGGCGAGATCGCCGGAGCGCGCGACTTCAACGTATGTTGTGTCGAAGGTGAGGCCGGGGCCGGGTGTTTCGAGCATCGGTTTCCAGGCCATCTTGATGGCGTCTTTGCCTTTCACCATTGCACCGTTGTTGACGAAAAAGACGGCTTCATCGGCGTAGTACGACGTGGCTTTGTCGAGATCTTTGGCCTGCGACGCTTTGCTCCAATCGGCGGAGGCAGCGCGGATGGCGGCTTCATCGGCTTTGCGCGTGTCGGGCGGCGGCGCGGGTTTTTGCGCGGTTTGCTCGGCGCAAGCGATGGTGATGCTCATGGCGAAAAGGGCTGCGATAAGAAGGAACAAGGAACGAAATTGCGACATGCGAATGCCTCCTGGACACTAAGCGTTGCCGGACACGATGCCTCGCGAGTGCTTCGATGTCAAGGAAACATCGGAAGCTCAAGCCGAGCGCGTCTGCGTGCGAAATTCAAAAGAGCCGGCGAGACGCCGGCGTTACGGAACGGCAGCCCCGCTATGAGTCGAATGCTCGGTCTACGCCGTTCTTAGCCTTAGCGAGTTTTGAAGCGACATCGAGCCAGATTCCGCAGATTATTCGTACCCGAGCTGCACTTCCGTAACGCCGGCGTCTCGCCGGCTCTTTTTGTTTTGGGTGCTCAACGCGGCGATTTTGAGGGCTCCCGGAACTATGCTAATTTCCTGCGGTGACGAAGAAACGCATTGGAGTGCTGCTTTCGGGGCGCGGCTCGAATTTTGAGGCGCTGGCGGATAGCACAGCCGCCGGGCGCATTCCCGACGCAGAAATTGCGATCGTCATCAGCAATCGCGAGAATGCGCCGGGGATCGAGAAAGCGGAGGCACGCGGGATTCCGGCGCAGGTGATTCCGTCTCGAGGGCTCGAACGCGAAGCATACGACAAGCTGGTCATAGCCGCGCTCGAGGAAAAGAAAGTTGATCTCGTCTGTCTCGCGGGTTACATGCGGCTGCTCAGTCCGGCGTTTGTCGCGGCGTTTCGCGGGCGCATCCTGAATATTCATCCTTCGCTGTTGCCGGCGTTTCCGGGGCTCGAATCGCAGCGGCAGGCGATCGAGCATGGGGCGAAATTCTCCGGATGCACCGTTCATTTTGTTGATGAGAATCTCGACGCCGGGCCGATTATTCTGCAAGCGGCTGTGCCGATCCGGGACGACGATACGCCGGAGACGCTCTCCGAGCGCGTGTTGAAGGAAGAGCATCGAATTTACACGGAAGCGGTGCGCATCGTTCTCGAAGGGCGCTATCGAATGGACGGGCGGCGTGTGCTACTCACAAATTTAGCGGCGACTGCGGAGAAAAAATAGTGGCGGCAGCGAAGTTCAAGCCGGTAGACGAGCAACTCGCGTACCTGCGCAAGGGCGTGGCGGAAATTATTCGCGAGGACGAGCTGAAGGCAAAGCTCGAAAAGTCCGCAAAAGACGAGAAGCCGCTGCGCGTGTATCTGGGCGTGGATCCCACCGCTCCCGATATTCATCTCGGACACACGGTGGTGCTGCGGAAACTGAAACAGTTTCAGGATATGGGGCATACCGCGATTTTCCTGATCGGCGATTTTTCCGCGATGATTGGCGACCCGACCGGACAATCGGAAACGCGGCCGCCGCTTTCGCGCGAGCAAGTGGACGCAAACGCCCAAACGTATCTCGAGCAGGTGTACAAAATTCTGGATCGGAAGAAAACGGAGGTTCGCTACAACAGCGAATGGCTTGGGAAACTCTCGCCATTCGAGATCGTGCAACTCTGCGGGAAATACCGGTTGGCGCGGATGCTGGAGCGCGAGGATTTTCGTTCGCGGCTCGATAAGAATTTGCCGATTTCTGTGCACGAACTGCTCTATCCGCTTTTGACGGCGTACGACGCGGTGGCGCTGAAATCGGACATCGAGCTGGGTGCGACCGAGCAGAAATTCAATTTGCTGGTGCATCGCGACATCCAACGCGAATACGGCTTGCCTGGCGAAGTGGTGCTGACGATGCCGATACTTGTGGGGCTTGATGGCGAGCGCAAGATGTCGAAGAGCTTGGGGAATTATGTGGGCATCACAGAAGCGCCGGGCGAGATGTTTGGCAAGCTGATGTCGATTTCGGACGAGCAGATGTGGACTTATTACGAGTTGCTGACGGATTTTGGTTCGCCGGTGATCGTGCGGCTCAAGGAAGAGGTGCGGACGGGTGTGCTGCATCCGAAAGAAGCGAAGATGCAACTCGCGCATACGATTGTGGCGGGTTTTCATGGCGAGGATGCGGCGCGGAAAGCGAAGGATGAATTTCAGCGCGTGTTCAGCGAGCGGAAGCTGCCCTCGGAAATCCGCGAGCATCAGGTGGCTGCGGAGGGCAGAATTAAATTGGCAAAGATCCTTCAGCGCGATGGCGGTGTGGCGTCGCGGGCGGAAGCGGACCGCTTGATCAAGCAGGGCGCTGTGGAAATTGATGGGAAGCCGATAAGCGACGTGGCTCATGAGCTCGATCTTTCGCCCGAGAGTAAGTTTCTCGTCCGCATCGGGAAGAAGCCGCCGTTCTATGTTGTCGTGAAATAGTCGCCTCCAGTCTGTCGGTCGAGTCATTACATAAGACAAAAAGTCAAAAGAGCCGGCGGGACGCCGGCCCTCCATCAAGATTGGCGGGCACGCGTTACGGAATGGCAGCTTTGCTGTCAGCGGCTGCTATGTCTGGGGCGATGCTGCAGATCGAACGAACGGATGCTAGCGGCGCTCGGCTAGGCGCTGGAGACGATCGAGCCACGTGCGATCGCGTTGCGCGACGGCGAAACGCGTGAAGGCGGCATCGATGAGGCGGCCGGATAGGCCGGGCATTTGATACGAATCGCGCATACGTAGACGGGTGCCAGCCGGAACGACCTCCAGTTCCCAGCGCTGCAATCCTCGCACACCGTAAGAATCCTGAAACTGCCACTCGAGCAGCGCTTCCCAGCGATAGGCTGTGATTACCACCGTGAGAGAGACTTCGCGTTTACCGAGTTGGCCGGTGATTTGCACTTTCTGGCCGACGGCGAAATCGGAAGCGCCTCCCTGCACCTCGAAATGAGAATTCATTTCCGTGGCGTACCAGAGCGGCATGCGCTGCGGAACGAAAAACACGAAGACTTCATTGGGCGCGACGGAAAAATCCCGGGAGAATTCGAGGTGTGCCATCAGCGAAGGAGAACGCGATTCAAGAGTTGCGCGTCAGTGCACATCAACGAGCACGAGCGAAACGTCGTCCGACGCCGGACCTTCGCGCCACGCTGCGACGCGATCGAGAATTCCCTGCTTCATATGCTTGAATGGCAGCAGAGCAGCCTCGCGGACGAATTTTTGCACGCCTTCGACGCCCAGCATTTCGCCGCGCGAATCGAAAACGTCGGTGATGCCGTCGGTGTACAGCACGATGCGATCACCGGGCAGCAGGTCCACATCGAGAGTAGCTTCGCCATCCACGGCATTTGGCAACGCGCCCAGCACCATGCTGCGCGATTCGAGGAGGCGAGGCTCTTCGCCCGGCTGCACGATCATCGCAGGCGGATGCCCGGCGCCGGCGAACACCATCCTTCGCGCGCTGCGTTCCACTCGCGCGGCGGCTACCGTGAAAAAGAAAACCGAGCTGCCCAGATTGTTCATCACGAAACGATTCAACTGCGTCAGCATGTCGCCAAGCGGGATGTTCTTGCGCAAGTGGGAAATCGTTTCGGAATAGATGCGGTTCGCGACGAGCGCGGAGCCGATGCCGTGGCCGGATACGTCGCAGACGAGAAGATTCAAGTGGTCGGTATCGAGCGTGCTGACCAGGCCAAAATCTCCGCCAATCGTGCGCACCGGATGATAGAAAGCTTCCACTTCGAGGCTGCCCCAAGTGAGCGATTTCGGCGCGAGGCTTTGCTGCACGCGGGCCGCGAGCGTCAGGTCTTCCTCGATTTCTCTTTGGCGCTCTTCGAGAAGTTTATTCGCGGCGCGCAGCTGTTCCTCGGCGCTCTTTTGCTCGGAAATATCCGTGAAGCTGATGATGGTGAAGGTGCGGCCATCGGGATCTTCCATGTTTCGCGCACTGGAAACCACGGGAAGCTTCGAGCCATCCTTCGTGGGAAGGAAGAACTCGTGGCGTATCCGGCCCAGCGTTTGAACTTCCCGGCGCCGCTCGCGAATGTACGCTATTTCGTCTGGCCCGTAATAGACGAGGAGAGGGTCTTTGCCCAGAACCTCCTCGCGAGATACTCCCGTCATTTCCTCGAAGACCGAATTGACGAAGATCACATGCTCGCAATCGTCGACGATGAGCACACCCTCGTTCAAAGTTTCGAGAATGCCGGCCATTTGCTCGAGCCAGTCGGGCTGTTCGAATTCCAAAGAAAAACCCCCGCACACCCCGCACGCAGCGTGGATGTTCATCTTACCCAATCTGGCGGAAACCCACAAAGCGGCCCGTCCGGCTGCATCTTACAGGTGAGAAACGGCGACCTGACGTAAACTGGTTGCTCGCTGGGCAATGAAAGCCAACGTGCGTTGTAGCAGTTGGCGGCATCTAATCAGCGCGGAACCATCATCATGAGCGCAAACGGATCAACGCAGACGCAGGAACTCAAACGCATGAGCGCCAAGGGAAATCGCCTGCCGCCGGGGCCGAAAGGCCTGCCGCTTGTAGGTGTGTCGTTCAATCTGCTGCAGGACCCGCTGGAATTGATGCGCCGCGTGACGCGGGAGTACGGCGACATCGTCCGCATCCCGGTGATCCTGCAAAGCCGCATCCTGCTGAATCACCCGGATTACATCCAGCAATTGCTGCTTTTCCAGCAGAGCAAATTTCACAAAAGCACGCTGACGAAGGAAACCACCGAGCGCCTGCTGGGGCAAGGTCTGCTGATCAGCGAAGGAGATTTCTGGCGGCGCCAGCGCCGGCTCGCGCAGCCCGCGTTTCATCGCCACCGAATCAACGAATACGCGCCCACGATGCTGGATTGTGCGGAGATGAAGGCGCGCGACTGGCGCGATGGCGATACGCGCAACATGGCGGAAGAAATGATGGAGTTGACGCTCGAGGCTGCCGTGCGAACACTCTTCGGCACCACGCTTCCGGGCGAGGCTCAACAGGTGGGCCGCGCGATGACTTTCTTAATGCGCTATTCGCTGCGCCGCGCACGCTCGCCGCTTCGAATTCCGGCTGGCTGGCCTACACCCAAAAATCGGCGCGCCACGGAGGAATTTGCTTTTCTCGATTCGCTGGTTTATCGAATTATCGAGGAGCGCAAAGCGCAGGGAAACGGGCATCGCCACGGCGATTTGCTTTCCATGTTGATGGGTGCCATGGATGAAGACGGCACGCAGATGACGCCGCGGCAATTGCGCGACGAGACGATGACGCTTTTCCTTGCCGGCCACGAGACCACGGCCCTGACTCTTTCGTGGACATGGTATCTGCTCAGCCAGAATCCCGCGGCGGAAGCGCGGCTGCACGAAGAGCTTAGAGGTGTTCTCGGAGATCGCCCTCCGGGCGTGGCCGATCTCGAACGCTTGCCGTATTTGAGCGCGGTGATCAGCGAAGTGCTGCGCATGTATCCGCCAGCGTACATTATGGCGCGGACGTCGATCGCGCCGTCGAGCTTCGGCGGCTACGATTTCCCGGTGGGCTCCACGATGATGGTTTCGCAGTGGGTGATGCACCGCGACGCGCGCTATTTCGACGATCCGGATTCATTCCGCCCGGAACGCTGGCTTGATGGATTGGCCGACAGGCTGCCTGCCGGCGCGTATTTTCCGTTTGGCGATGGGCCTCGGCGCTGCATCGGGCAGGGATTCGCGTTGCTTGAATCAGCGCTGGTGATTGGTGCGTTGGCGCAGCGTTTCCGTTTTGAATTGGTGCCGGGCACGGTAGTGACACCGGAGCCGCTCGTTACGCTGCGGCCGAAGAATGGGATTCGGATGACGATTCACGCGCGGTGAAAATGAAAAAGAGAACAGGCTGAAGCCTGTTCCACTGAAAGCGTCATGCCAACGCGAAACCACGCAGCCTCTCACTTCACAAACTGCGGCTGCTCGCCCTTCGACCACGGATCGTATGTGAGGCACAGCTTCACGCGGTCGGAAATTGGCGGGTGATCGTAGAACATGAACACATCCACTGGATTCGGGTCAGGATCGGCGAGAAACGACTCACCTTCAACTTGAAATGAATCGGCGGCGGCCTGTCCGGCTTCGGGAATCACGCCGTGCGTCACCTCCAGTCCATATACATCGGCCTGGTTCTCGATGTAGCGGCTGAAAGCATTTGAGATCGGGTCGGCCGCAAAATTGAAAATCGAGAGCAGTAAGAGTAACGCCGGCAGCGAAGCCAAATCATCCGGTCCGCGAATTCCCCAGCCGCTACCCCAGCGCTTCAACATCCAGTCAAGACACCGGAAGCCGAGATAAAAGAGCACGAACAGCAAGCCTGCCGTAAAAGCCAGGCCCTTCCAGATATGATTCAGGACGTAGTGGCCCATCTCGTGTCCGAAATCCGAAAGGATTTCTGGAATGGATTCCTTGGCGATGTTCGTGTCCCAGACCACAACTCGCTTCGAAGCGCCGAGGCCGCTGACGTAGGCGTTCATCGCATTCGTTTTTTCGCTGGCCTTCATCCAAAACATGCGCTCGGGTGGAATCGTGAGTCCTGCGCGCTGCACCACTCGTTCAATTTGCGTGACGAGCTCAGGATCCTTCTGGCTGAGCGGCGCAAACGTGAAAAACATCGGCTCAATCACAAACGGCTCGATAAAAGTGAGGAAAACGACAATCGGCAGCGAAATCAGCCAGAAATAAAACCACCAGCGCCGCGGACTGCGCCGGACCACGGCGTAGAGTATCCACACAGTGAAAATGCCGCCCACAATCAAGAGAAGCTGCGCCTTCGCATAATCCAGAGACCACGCGCCCCAACGCTCCACCGAGATGCCATAAGACAGCGACACCCAGTGCTCGTAAGCGTCGGCGGGGAGTTGCAGGATCGCGATCGTCAAGACCAGTAGCGGCGCGAAAACGAGAGCCTGCACGAATCGATGGGACGAAGCTTTCTCGGCCCTGTCTCGAAATTTCGGGCCGAGCTTCCAATGCAAGATGATCCAGAGAATGAGGAGGCCGAAGAAAAAGCTGATGATGTTGAAGCGAAACTGTGTGCGGCTGAGAGCTTTTGCCTTTTGGTAGAGATCGGGCGGAAGCGTGTAGGCGGTTATTTTTCTTTCCACCGGCCGCGCGCCGGCGGTGGCTGACTGCGCACCCGGAGATTCCAAGCCCGGCGTTGATTGCGCGTGGCTCAGATGTGCAGCCCTTCCAAATGCGATGGGAGAGAACGCAAACGTGATTAGAATGAGTGCGAATCGAGCAAATTTCATTGAGCCTCCGTACAAATAGGAGCGATCAATCGAAACACCCGACGCGCGTACGCGGATGCCTTCCCATTCAGCCGGCCGAGCAGCCACTGGTGACCCCGGCTTTACTTTGGTGACCTGTCACGCCGAACAGGTTGCCTCTTTGGGTGCGCCTCTGAATGCCTTTCACCGTATCGGCCGCAGCGCGACTATCATATACGAGCGAAACTTGCTTTCGGGAGAACTGCGATGAAGAGCGCATGGCCAGGACTCGTGATTCTGCTTCTGTTGCCGGTGAATTCGGTGTTTGCGCGTCCGCCGCAGCCGCAACAGTATCACGAGGAAGATCCCTCCAATATTGCTGATGCCGCTCGCCGCGCGCGCGATCAAAAAAAAGAACAATCCAAGTCTGCCAAGGTGTGGGACAACGATTCGATTCCGAAGACGCCGGGCGCCGTAAGCGTAATCGGTCCGGCTCCGGCTGCCGCCGAGAGCGATGATTCCGCGGAAGGCGCCGGTGCAAAGGAGGCGGATGGCTCCGCGAAAGCGGCGACTGCCGGAGCTGAGGGCGCTGACAACGCGGGAAAACCGGCGAACGAGGGCGGATCCGGAACGCCTGCTCCTGCCGCTGCAACCGAAGCGGGCGGCGGTGCTGCATCTGCGGGAGCCGCTGACGAAAAGGCTAAAGGCGGCGAAGCCAGTGCGGAAGTTGCGGCGATCCAATCGGATCTTGCCGCCGCCAAGGCGCAATTGCAAACCGTGAAGGCCGATCTCGATATTCTGCAGCGCAAATTCAATCTCGATTCCCAGACCTACTACGGCAAGCCCGACTACGCTGCTGATAGAGAAGGTGCCGCCACGATCGACTCCGAAAAAAGCCAGGTCGAGGCCAAACAGCAGGAAATGGCCGACGCGCAAATGAAAGTGGATCAGCTCGAGGCCAAGCTTTCCAACGCCCGCTAACGCGTCTGCTGGCCTTCTTCGCCAGCCAGTTGAATCGCAATCTGTAGATGCCACCTGCCGCAGGCCGAGTCACTCTTGCGCTCTCCGTATTTTCCACAGCTTTGCAACAGCACCACTACTAATTGTATAGATTTGCCTTGACTCACTAGAGCCTCCGGCGCACAATCCCGCCAGTTCTTGGCGTTTTTGCAGTACGGGGCGCTTCGGCGGCTTCGCTTCCCCTTCCGCCGCCGGGGCCGTGGGTTTGCGAGGCAAACGAATGCAATATCTGCCCGGTTGGACCGTGCAGTGTTTGAATCCGGATTGTCCGGCGCGCGGCCACTGGCTGCGCGTGGAGAGCGCGCCGCAGGATCACTGCAGCAATTGCGGCGGACCCCTTCACAACGTACCGCCGCCCCTGGCGCCGCGCTTCCGGATGCGGCCGCGTGCGCTGGCGAGCCGTCGGCCCGTCGGACGCCCGCGCTAGATTTAGCGGCGGCGGCGAAGCATCGGCCGGAGACGGCGTCGTCCCCGCATCGTCTCCACACCGCCATACGATGAAGGCTTTTCTTGTCTGGGTCTTTGGGGTGCGTCACTCGCGCGGTGAGTTTGACCAGCCTGCGCTTGTCTAGCAGACGCTCCGCGCATGGAAAAGCCCGAGTCCGCGAAAAGCGGCCCCGGGCTTTTCCTTCCTGAAGGGCTGGGCTTCCCCTCTAGAAAATGAATTTCAGGCCTAGCTGAATATTTCGCGGCCCACCCGTTCCAATCACAGGATTCGCGGCGGCAACGTCTGGCGTGGCATTCGATGCGCCAAAAGCACCGGGCACGGATGGATCTTCGTTAAACAGAGTGCTGGCTTCTGGATTCGCAAACTGCGGGTGATTCAGTATGTTGAAGAACTCCGCGCGAAACTGCAGTCGCAGCCGCTCCGTCAAGCGCGTGTCTTTGACCAAAGAAAAATCCCAGTTGTAGAATTTTGGGCCTCGAAACAGGTTGCGCCCCATCGTACCGAAAGTTCCCAGAGCAGGGGGGATCATCACGGAGCTGCCTTTAGCGTAGCAGCCGAATGATTGCAGCGTCTGGGTCGTCGGACCGTTCATGGCGCCGCCATCTACAGCTATGGCCTTGGCGGCGCAGGCTGGGTTACTGTCCGCCGAAAAAAACGGGATGCCCGACGGGATCGCCCGGAAGTCATTAGGATTTCCAAAGAAGTCCCAGCGATCGACAAACTCGCTCGTCTCGCTGAAATCGTCTCCGCTCTGCACTCCATCGTAGACTGAATAAGGAGAGGCTCCCTGAAGCGTGACAATCGAATTTATCTGCCAGCCTTCCAGCAGTTGCCATTTGGTCTTCACGGGTGGCAGCGCATAGGTGAGCGCCAGTGTGAATCGGTTGCGGATGTCAAAATCGCTCGAGCCGCGCTCGAGGTTTGGCGCGAAGCTGTTCTGTGGCTGAAACGAGCGGTTGTTCGTAGCGTCATCAATCGAATGCGCCCACGTATAGCCGGCCAGGAAATTCAAGCCGTGCCAGACCCTTTGCGTTGCAGTGATCTGCAGGGCATTGTAGTTCGAGTGGTATCCGTTCTGAAGAAAGTTGATGAACTGGAGAAACGGAAACTGCGCGTTGAACGGTCGTCCAAGTTGCTGGCACGCGTTGTTGAACTGCCCCCCTCCGTTGGCGGCAAAGCAGGCTTGAACGTCTGGCAGGTTGGGATCTGTCTGATTGATGTCGCGCACGCTGTAAAGCTTCACCCCGGCATTGCCCACATATCCGACTTGCAGCGAGGTGCTATTTCCGATCGCCTGCTGAACGTTCGCATTCCACGAAACAACATAAGGCGTTCGGAGGTGGCGATCCACGCCCAGAATGTCGCACGGCGAGCTGTTCGGGTGAAGCTCTGGGTCCGGAGGCCGACAATCGAGGGTTGCAGTAGCTACTGGGAAGATTGGTGTGTTGATGTCTACATAGTCAGGCAAGACAGTCAGGCCAGTGGCTACAATGTTTCCAGGAATGTTCGAACCAACTGCGCCCGTGGGAATATCGTTGAGGCCAGGTGTTGTGGCGTTGTCTACTCCGTTCTGCCCGATGAAAAGGGAAAGGTGCGGAATTTCGTAGTTGATGCCAGCGCCCGCCCGAAATACCGTCTTGCCGCTGCCCCAGGGATCCCATGCAATACCCACGCGTGGAGCAAAATTGTTGTGGTCTCCGTTATAGGGCGATTTTATGTTGACGCCAACCTGCTCGAGGCCAACGTTTGGGTCAAAATTCCCAAGCAGATTTCCGTTCGCCTTGATCACCGTGCTCAGCTCATAACGGAGCCCCAGGTTAATCGACAGATGGGGAGTGACGCGCCAGTCGTCAGCCACATACCACGCAAACGACCACAGATGCACCTGCCGCTCTGAATCACCCACAAAAATCTTGCCCGTGGAAGGAACGCCAGCGAGAAAATCCTCAAGAGCTGAACTGCCATCGAATGCTCCGCCGCCTGAGAAGTTAATCTGTCCTTTTCCGGCCCGGTCGCGAACGTTATCGGTCGAACCGCGCCGAACTTCCGCGCCGAATTTGAAGGTGTGAGAGCCCCGCGTATAGGAGACGCTGTCGGAAAACTGGTAGGTTCGATTCGGAGTCGTAAAAAGGGGCCAACCGCTGATATTCCCAAGCGACGTGAAGCCGAGAATATCAATCTCCGGCAGGCCAAAATTCAAGGGATTCGTAACGCCGGTGTTTAGGCCGTACGTGGTGAGCGGATTTGCGCTGTGATCTACCGCTTGAATCTCTTGCCAGAAATTGCTGAACCCGAACCGAGCTTGATTCACCCAGTTTCCCGACGGCGTGGACGTTAGGCTTAGGCCAAACACTTGCGCGCGAATTTGGGATTCCGAACGCCATTGCGGCTGGAGAATCGTTGCATCTTGTTCGATCTGATTGCTATCGCCAATTAGATAATGCGCGGAAAGAATTTCGGTCGACGAAAAATGGTGATCCACCTTGGCGACGCCGGTGTCGGAACGATTCACGTTGGGAAATGAGGTGCTCACGGAAGTTATTCCCAGCGGATTCGTCCCTGTATTTACCGGAAAAAGACCTGGGAAAGGGCCGTTACCTGTGAATGTTCCCATGCCGATCAGGTTCGCGCTCAGCGGATTCACGGGTACCCCGTGGGTGGCAAGATCCGTGATTGCGTCTGGAATGCTATTGGTCGGATCGCCGCCGAGCGAAGTGGTTACCGGCGACTGAGCAGTTCCTGCGTTCGAAATAAATCCTCGCACTCCTTCGTAAGCGAGGAAAAAGAAATCCTTGTCACGCCGGATGGGTCCTCCTACCGTACCCCCGAACTGATGCTGACGGAGCGCGACTTGCCGATCAGGCTTGGTATTGAACCAGTTCCGCGCATCGAGGGCATTGTTGCGCTCAAATCCGTAAGCTGTGCCGTGGATCTGATTCGTTCCTGACTTGAGTCCGATATTCACGGTCACACCGGGCTTCCACCCGGTATCAGGCGGCGGATTTTCTTCCGTGTTGAACTCCTGAATTGCGTCGATCGGCAAGATCGATCCCGGCGTTCCCTGCACGCCTTCCGCATTGATAATGTTGCCGGAATAGTAGGGATCGTTGTCGTCGCTTCCATCGACAACAAAGTTGTTGTCTTCCGGCCGCATGCCGTTCGAAGCAATCGATTCGAATCCGCCACCTGGAAAGCGGACGACTCCCGGACGCAGCACAACGAGATTTTGGTAGTCGCGGCCGTTCAACGGCAGGTCGTTGATTTCTTTGTTGGAAAGCGAGCCGCCGATTGTGTCGTTTGTTGTTGTGATCAGCGGCGCTTCGCCTGTTACTTGGATCGTTTCGTCAATCGCGCCAGGAACAAGCTGAATATCAACGCGCACATCATTTCCTACTTCCAGCCGAATATTCGAGTGTTCTATTTTTTTGAATCCGCGCGCTTCCGCTGTGACGGTATACAGCCCAGGTTGAAGCGCAGGCGCGACGTAATCCCCGGCCCCGTTCGACTCCAAATTTCGCGTCGTACCGGTGCCAGTGTTGGTGATAGCAATTTTTGCGGCGACGACGACCTTTCCCTGCGAGTCGGTTACTGTCCCCAGAATTCGGCCATCGTTCAATTGTGCCGAGGCCGGAAATGTGAACCCCAACGCGAAGAGCAGGACAAATGCAGATACGTAAAGCGCCCGTTGAAACATGGATTCCCCCGTGAAGAAAGAGCGGTCAAGATACGACTTCCGCCCCGAGCCCCTAAAGCCTGATTTTGAAAATGTGTTAACCGCACTGCGCCCCGTTATTCCAATGCTCGCTTCTATAGAACCGGGCGCATGCGAAGTCAAGGCACTTTGGCTTTATGGCTCGCATAACAATTTTTCTGACTGACTTGAGGTCAGCGCCACGGTCAAAAACATGGCGCCAAAAAGAAGAAGCGGCCGGTGGGGGAGCCGGCCGCTCGGGGCATTGGGGTGTTGGAGGAGCAGAAACTCGAGGTTGCCATCCAGCGGCCAGCGCTCATGGGGGGTGAGCGGTTGCCGGTCGCCGTACAGTCCCCGAATCCACAGTGATTGTGCGCTGGGACGCCGACCGCGTCGATAGACCCTCGGTTCAGTTGGTGCCAGTACGAAGGTACTTCCCTTTCGCTTTCGAGCAATTTTCGCCGAGCGGCGTGGCGCTCGGATGTTCGCTCTTGCTGAAGGCGCGTCCCACAAGCGAACGGTTACCACTCACCTGCGAGTAACGCCACCAAGCTAAATGGCGCTCCAGCATTCGCTTAGACGGTACCCGGCGGTGGGCGGGGACATGCTTTGAATCATTCCAAACTGTCCCGGAGGTGCGCGAATGAGCTCATTCTGGCAAGACGTCCGATATAGCCTGCGCATGATCGCCAAGGCGCCCGGGTACGCCGCAATCGCCGTCCTCACGCTCGCGCTGGGCATCGGCGCGAACACGACGATTTTCAGCTGGATCAACTCGACATTGCTGAATCCGATTCCCGGCCTGGCCAGCCCGAACGAGGTGGTGGCACTGAGCCTCGGGCGAGGCACGGACAATCCCTTCCCGTTTACCTATCCTGATTTTGAATCTATGCGCGACGGACAGCAGAGTTTCGTGGGCATCACCGCCGCCAATATCGCTCCCATGAGTTTGACGGGCAAAGGCAAACCGGAGCGTGTATGGGGAATGGTGGCCTCTGCGAATTATTTCGATCTTCTGGGCGTGCGGCCGATCCTGGGGCGCGGTTTTCTTCCGGAAGAGGACACCAAGCCGGGCGGCGCGCCGGTGGCGGTGATCAGTTACCGGTTATGGCAGACGCACTTTGGCGCGAATCCGGACGTCGTTGGACAAACGCTTGAAATTAATCAGCACCCCTACACGATTGTTGGCGTGGCGCCCGCCGTTTTTCAGGGAAGCCAGACCGGCCTGCGCTCAGAGATCTGGATTCCGATCATGATGGAAGAGCAGTTGGAGCCGCAGGGCGACCTGCTTCATGACCATCACTACTTCTGGCTAACAGCGCTCGGTCGATTGAAGCCCGGAGTACGGCCGGAGCAGGCTCAGGAAGAGATGACGCTGCGGCTGAAGCGGGAGGCGAAGAATTATCCGGAGGAGCACAAAGGGCACGACAGCGTGAGCGTGTATCCCCTGTGGCGCAATCCGTTTGGCGCAAATCAATTTCTCTCGACGCTGCTACCGATGTTGATGACCATCGCGGGATTGGTGCTGCTGCTGGCGTGCGCCAACGTGGCGAATCTGATGCTGGTGCGCTCAGTGGCGCGGCGGCGCGAAATCGCGATTCGATTGTCACTCGGTGCGAACCGCTGGCGGCTGGTTCGGCAACTGCTCGTCGAGAGTTTGATTCTGGCGCTGGCGGGCGGCCTGGTCGCATTCGCGATCACCTTCTGGAGTGCGGGAACGTTCATGAAGTTCGTTCCCAAGACGGATTTCCCGATCTCGCTCGGAATGCGAGTGGACCATACCGTGCTGTTGGCGACGATAGTGATCTCCGTGCTTACCGGGGTGATATTCGGGATTCTTCCCGCGCTGCGGGCTTCGGGCGAGGCGCCGATCGCGGTGCTGAAGGAAGATACCGGGAGCGCTTCGGGAGGAATGCGCAAGGCGCGCCTCGCGAGTGCGCTGGTGGTGGCGCAGATTTCTCTGTCGCTGCTGCTCTTGATTTGCGCGGGACTATTCATTCGCAGCTTTATGAGCGCGCAGCAGATTAATCCGGGATTTAGCCCACACAATGTGCTGATCGCCACCTACGATCTCTTTACAGGCGGATATTCGGAAGCGAGCGGCGTCGAATTCGATCGCCAGTTGGTCGCGAAACTCGAAGCGCAGCCCGGCATTCAGTCGGTAGCTCTTTCGAGCCGCGTGCCGCTGGGATTTGGTGGCGGCTCGACCGCGGTGAATCCCGAAGGTTACGTTTCGCAGGCAAATGAATCGATGGAAACGCAGGTAGCCATCGTCACTCCGAATTATTTCCAGACTTTGCAGATTCCGCTTGTGAAGGGGCGCGATTTCACGCCGCAGGATACGAAGAGTTCGCAGCGCGTGGTGATTGTCAGCGAAACATTCGTGAATCGCTACTGGCCGAATCAGGAAGCCTTGGGCAAGCAGCTGAACTCAGACCTGACGCACGAGTGGTTCACGGTGGTCGGCGTGGCGCGCGACAGCAAAGTGAACGGCTTGAATGAAAAGCCGACGCCGTTCCTGTATCTGCCTCAGTATCAGGTCTACCGCGCGACCATGATCGTCCTCGCGCGCACGAATGGCGATCCGCTGGCGGCCGGCAAGACCGTGGAAAAAACGATTCACGAATTGAACGCGGACCTCGTGGTGTTCGACATCACTTCGCTCGATTTGCGCGAGCAGATCGCCAGCTTCGGCCAGCGCGTTGCTGGAACGTTTGTCGGGGCGTTCGGGCTGCTGGCGCTGGTACTCGCGGCGGTGGGAATCTACGGTGTTACGTCCTACACCACGCGGCAGCGCACCCACGAAATCGGCATCCGCATGACGCTGGGCGCGAGCAAGCGAGACGTTCTGCGGCTGGTGCTCGGCCACGGATTGCGATTGACGCTCATCGGCGTCGCTCTGGGTCTCGCCGCGTCATTCGCACTGACGCGTTTCTTGACCAGCTTGCTGCTCGGCGTTACCAGCACTGACGCGCTCACATTCTCGAGTGTCGCGCTTTTGCTCTGCGCTGTGGCGCTTTTTGCCTGTTTCATACCTGCGCGACGCGCGATGCGCCTGGACCCGATGGTGGCGCTGCGCTACGAGTGAAGCTCAGGATTGCGAGAAGTCAGATTGCGAGAAGGCACGAGAAGAACGAGCGGTATCTTCGCAATGCCACGCGCAAATCTTCGGTAGAAACATTCTCGTTGCGGCCCCACTGCTGTTCGAGGTTCTGGCGTTCGTTCGCGAATACTTCGCTCAGCCGCTTGATCGTCGAGGAGACGAGCGCGTCCGCTTCCTGCACGGCCTTTCGCGGCTCATCGACGAAGCCCACTTGAATGCTGTCCCAACGCGCACGCAGCTCATTCGCTTCGTTGCCTGCGAACAGGGCGGCTCGCTCCTCTTCCGGTGCGCGTGCCGCTGCGACTCCGGCAGTGGGACCGCTCGCGACACCCGACGCCCGAACGTCACCAGGGGGCGGAGTAACCAAAGACCGCGAGTCGGGATCGTTCACCGCCTGCCGTTCCGGAACCGGCAGGTTTGGATCGGCAGTGGCGGATAGATCAGGGTTGAGGCTTGGATCTCTGCGGAGATGCTCTGTCATTGGTGACTCCTTCTCTCGTCGAATTTTTGTCGATTTTGTTGAAATTTTCTCAAAAACTGCCCGCACAGGCGATCCCCGCTGATGCTAGCTGTGCCCTGCGGCGCGTGCGCGCATCGGCACCGGCTCTTCTCGCATCAACTCCTCGAATAGCGCGCGGTAGTGAACCATGCCTTTTCGCAAATCTTCCGTGCTGGCCTGCCTTTGCGAATGGCGAATCGCGATGTCGTGCCCCGCGCGGTACTCTTCGACGACCATGCTGTGGTCGACTGAAATTTCAGTGGCTCGATTCGCGAAATCAGTCGGCGGATAACCGCGAGCCGCCATCACGGACCCGAGCAGTTGATCCGCTTCCACGAAGGCGCCCGCAGGATCGTCCACAAACTTGGCCTGAATCGCGCGCCACAATTGCTGGAACCGGTCACGATCGGCCGCGGCAAGCGGCCGCAGGGGATATTGGCTGACGCGCTTCTCAACCTTCTCCAGTTGCGCCTCAGCTTTGAATTTATTTCCGGTCTCCGCGACGGCCCGGTCATATTCCGGCCCAAATCGCGCGCGGAGCTTCTTGGTGCGATTCTGCAAGATGAGCAGGGCAGCTACTGCGACTACAGCAATCACGACGATCACGAGCAATGCGATTTGTGTTGAAGTCATCCCGGTAGCCTCGTGCATTTAGCATTATCAATTTTCGGCGTGGCTGGAATCGGGCATGGGCTGTAAACCCGGTGTGATAAAGCTAGTAGGAAACTCCCACTACAACGGTATCAGCGGAAGGCCACCGTGCGGAATGCGTTCGGCTAAACCGCTTTGAAAAACCAAATCGCGCCAAAAAAGATGCAAGCAATGGCCGACCACATCAGCACGAACCGGAGCCACAGCAACGCGCGGTACCAGCGAACGTCTCGATCCCGAATTTCTTTCAGGGGAAGGATCCCAATCACAGTAGGGAATATCGCTCCGATCCACCATCGCAAAGCGCCATGAATCGCACTTTTGGTGGCTGATCCGGGATTCAGCGTCAGGAACGTGACCCCGGCGACGATGGCAAAGCTGAGGAAGATCAGAACCTGCGAGGCGGTGTTGTTCAGCTCTCTGAGGCGAGTGGCGAGAAAATCAAGCCGTTCTTTTTCGGACCCTTCACCTGAATCGGTGGTCACGCAGCGATTCTGCATCAGGCGTGATTTCACCAGACGCGATTCCACATCAGGAGATTGAGTCCGTTCTGTGTGTCCGCGTCGTCGAAGATGAATCGCTTTTCAGTAAAGGCATCGCTGCGGCTACCCGTGACCCAGGCTTGGCTTGCGGAGGCCAGATGATTTGTGTTCCCACTCCTGCCGAAGCCGCCGCTGCCTTTGGCTGGCGTTCGTACTTGGCTTCGCTCTTCGAGAAAAGCTTTGCGGTGGCCAGCATCGCAGCAAACGTCGCGGCTAAAAGCCCGAACTGCCGCCAGCCGCTCAACATGGACGCATTGCCCATGAGCGTCAGTCCCGCAAAACAAAAGAGTAGGTGGACGCAGAACACCTGCAGCGAAGATTGGCCCATCAGCACCAGCGGCCGCACCGCCAGGGGTTTTAACCAGCGTTGCCCAACGATTAGCACCGCGGCCACCGCCGCGAAATCGAGAAGCCGCAGCGGCCCCAGGTGCCATTTGTCGAAGAGCCACTCCGCCCCGTCAAGCTGAAAGCCATGTGCAATCAAGCGCCGCATTATAAAGAACGCCCCTGCGATTACCGCCGCCGGGATCACCACCTTCCGCGCGCTCTCCTCGATCGGCAAATTGTCCTGGGCCCAGCGCACGCCCAACCAGATTCCCACGATCCAGAGAAATTGCCAGGCCCACAAATCGAATGCTCCCATTTCGTGGATCGGAATTCTGGTGGGGATGTAGTGCATCATGAAAGTGTGTTCGGCGGCGCGAAAACCAAATTGCGCCAGCACCCAGAACGCAAACGACCCGCACAGGATCGGTTTCCACCAGAAGCGGCGCGCCAACAAAATCAAAATGGACGACATCCCCAGAAAAATAATGTACAGCGGCAGAATGTCGAGCAGTGGCGGGCGGTAAATCAGCAGCGCCGCTTCCGTGATGGCCTGCTTGGGTCCCGCCATGAAGTAAAAATCGAGGAGGTTGTGAAGTCCCGGGCGGTTGCCGCGCGATGCAATCGGCACCGCCACGAGAAATGCAAAGGCCAGCAGCAGCGCGTGGTAGCCATATAGACGCAGTGTACGGCCCCACATTTTTCGCGTCATGGCGCGGTAGCCATCGTGCTCGGCCAGGCGGAAATAGATGCGGCCGGTAAACAGCGCCGAAAGAAAAATAAATCCTTCGGCTGCGGAGATGAAGCCGAAGGGCTGATTTACGTATTTGCTCGCTGACGTGGGCAGGTGCGTGAGCGTGATCCAGACGAGCATCAGCCCGCGCATTGCGTCCAGTTCCAGCCGGCGCGCCTTTCCACTCACATTTAAATAGACGCCGTTTTATTGCCAGGGGTTTCTAGGCAAAGGCCTCTCATAAGGCGTTTGGGAAATTAAATTTCGGAAACTACAGGATTACACCTACGCCAGAAGCACGGAATAGTCATGCTAGAGTAAAGAAAGGGAGGAATTGAGTGCACGGTTCGCCGCGAAGACTGCTTCCGCTCCCGATTCTGATGTTATCCCTACTGGTTGCTGCTCCCTCCTACGCAAGAAAACACGAAACAGGATTTCTCGATCGCACCATTACGGTGCAAGGAACCACTTACAAGTATCAGGTCTTCGTGCCGGATAACTGGGACTCCCACCAAAAGTGGCCCGTGATACTTTTTCTTCACGGTGCCGGCGAGCGCGGCGATGATGGCTTGCTCGAGACGGATGTGGGAATCGGCCCGGCCATTCGCAATGGACGCAGCCGGATCCCGGCGATCGTAGTGATGCCGCAATGCCCGAAGAATCTTTGGTGGCTTCATCCGCCGATGCAGGATCTCGCCATAGCCACACTCGATGCCGCTATTAAGGAATTCGACGGCGACGCGCAACGCACCTATTTGACGGGTCTTTCCATGGGAGGATACGGCTGCTGGCGCCTGGCTGAAAATAATCCCGGGCGATTTGCTGCGCTGATTGTGATTTGCGGCGGCATCCGTCCGCCAGCCGCCGCGCTGAAAGCGTATCCGGACCTTGTAAAATTGACGCCGCCCGATGATCCAAAGAGCTACTCAGAAGCGGCTACCCAAATCGGCAATGTTCCGGTGTGGATCTTCCACGGCGCCGCTGACGACATCGTTCCGGTCACAGAATCGCAGCGTATGTTCGCAGCGATGAAGAAGGTGAGCAGTGATGCGCATTACACCGAGTATCCCGGCGTCGGGCATCAATCCTGGGTGAAAGCCTACGACGACCCAAAATTATTCCCGTGGCTCTTCTCGAAATCCTTGGCTACCAACCCGAGATAACCCAGGCCTGAAATTGCCGCTCGCGCCGCCTACGACACCTCGCGATGTTTGGTCAGCCATATCTCCAGCCCTATGAGATCCTCGCGAATTTCGATGCCGTGAAATTTTGCGTCTGCAAGTAACTCTTCGAATTCCTGCTTCGTATAGGCGCGTTTGAGCAACATGAAACGGAAAGTCAATTTGGTTATGACCTGGTTCACAGCGCCGAGGTTCATATGATTTACGGCCTGCGCGATCGATTCCTTCGAAGCATCTCTCCTAAGATCAATGATCAAAGCCTGACCTCCGCGCTTCAGCACCCGATACATCTCTTGCAGCGCGCCCTTCGGTTCAGTGAAGTTCTTGAACGCAGCGCGGCAGAAGACAAAGTCGAACGTTTCGTCCTCAAACAGCATGCCGGAGGCGTTCCCTTGGCGAAAGTCCACTCGCATCCCTGCTCTCGCAGCATTCGCGCGGGCAATCTCAACAAATGTGTTGCTAATATCCAGGCCGACGATCTCGTAATTGCCGAGTTTGGCCAACTCAATCGCGCAATATCCCGGCCCGGGAGCAACTTCGAGGACACTGCTGCCGCGCGGAACCTGTGCGGCAATGCGCCTGGCCAGCGCTTTGAAATCCTCAAGCGATTTTTTTGTAAGGGACGCATACCACTTTGCTACAGCGCCCTCCATTCCCAACCCCTTATAGGGTTTCGCATTTGCAGACGATGCAGAAACGGACATGGATCCTCCTAGTCTCCAGCAATTTTTAAATTGAATCAGGTAGGACCCCAAGATCAATTCGACAAATGCAAGGACAAGACCGGCGAATGCACGATTCCGACCGGTCAGTACCGGAGCTTGAACCACCTGTAGCGGGGTGGTAGGCTCGGCTCATCGAGGGTATTTGCGGGGGTATTTGAGATTCGCACGCCGGGGCGATGCTTCGCCCTGACCATTCCTGTGGGCGCTGCCAAAATACAATTCGATCGCAAGGCCGTCGTAGAGGCTGAGGCGCTTGGAACCGTCCGGCAGTTGCTCGTCGAGCTTGGCGGTTTGCGCGGGCTGGAAGAGCTTGGCGCGCGCGGCGCTCGAGCGCACCTCGAACGCGAGTTGGGGCTCGGCAGTCTCGAGCGCGTCGAACTCATGCTGCGGCTCGGCAATACTTGCGGCGTACGGCTGCCGGATCAGGTGGTGGCTGAAGCCGACACGGTGCAGGATTTGATTGATGCGATCCTGCGCGAGAACCCGTCCTCGAACGGCACGAATGCTGGTGCGAGCACGGGCGCTGTCACCACCGCCGCATCCGTTTCCGCGCAGCCTGTCACTCGCCATGTAACTCCAGCCGACCTCGAAGAACAGATCCGCAAAGCGGAAACACTCACGGAAGTAATCCGCCTGCGCGGCCGCGCCGAGCCGAATCGCGCTCACATCTTTCTCTACGAAGAAGACGACAAGCCGCGCACGATCACTTTCGGCGAGCTCTACGAGCGATCGTCAGCCGTCGCGGATGAACTGCGCCGCCGCGGCCTCGAACCCGGCCAGACCGTCGCGATCATGCTGCCCACCTGCGCCGAATTTTTCTCCACGTTCGCGGGTATTCTGCTCGCGGGCGGCATTCCCGTCCCGATCTATCCGCCGTTTCGCGCCGACCGCATCGCCGAATACGCCGCGCGGCAATCGAACATCCTGCGCAATGCCGAAGCGCAATTTCTCGTCACTTGGCGGCAGGCTGAAGGGCTTGCGCGCACGCTGCAGCCGCGCGTACCTTCGCTCCGCGAAGTGCTGAACGCGCAACGCCTAGCCAGCGGCCAGCCCACCGAGGCAACTGCAACCCCGTCCGGCGAATGGCGGCCCGTGGAACATCTTTCGCATCGCGCCGGCAGCGAAGATATAGCCTTCCTGCAATACACATCCGGCTCGACCGGCGATCCCAAAGGCGTGATTCTCACGCACGCCAATCTTCTCGCCAATATTCAGGCGATCGTCGGCGGCATTCACATCCAGGCGGACGATGTGGCCGTCAGCTGGCTGCCGCTCTATCACGACATGGGATTAATCGGTGCCTGGTTCGTTCCAATCGTCACCGGCATTCCGCTGGTGGTGATGTCGCCGCTCGCGTTCCTCAGCAAGCCCGATCGCTGGCTGTGGGCGATTCACAATCACCGCGGAACCATCAGTCCCGCGCCGAATTTTGCTTATGAGCTGTGCGTACGAAAAGTGGCGGACAAGGACATCGAAGGGCTCGATCTCAGTTCGTGGCGCGCTGCGACGAACGGCGCTGAGCCGGTGGCCGCGGCTACGCTCGAGCGATTTGTCGCGCGCTTCACTCGTTACGGCTTTAATCGCCAAGCATTGATGCCCGTCTACGGACTCGCGGAGGCGTGCCTCGGCGTTTCCGCGCCGCCGCTGGGCTCGGGCTTCAAGGTGGATCGCATCGAGCGCGCCGCACTTGAATCGAACGGCCGCGCAATTCCGGCAAAGCCAGATGACAGGGCTCCGCTCGAATTCGTCGGCGCCGGAAAGCCGATGCCGGGCGTCGAAGTTCGCATCGTTGACAAAGAAAAAAACGAGCGCGCACTCGGCGAACGCGCCGAAGGCCAGCTCCAGTTTCGCGGCGCGTCCGCCACCAGCGGTTACTACAGAAATCCAGCAGCCACGCGCGAATTGATTCATGAAGGCGGCTGGCTCGATTCCGGCGATCTCGCCTATTGGGCGGACGGCGAAATCTACATCACGGGCCGCGCCAAGGACGTGATCATCAAAGCCGGCCGCAACATCTACCCGCACGAAGTGGAGGAAATCGCGGGACGCGTCTCCGGAGTTCGCACCGGCTGCGTCGTGGCGTTCGGCGCTCCCGATGAACGCACCGGCACCGAAAAGCTAATCGTCGCCGCGGAAGTTCGCGACATGTCGGCCGCGAAACGCATCTCCGGCGAAATTGCGCAATCCGTGAGCGAGGCGATGGGCGTGCCGCCGGACACCGTCGAGTTGCTTCGGCCGCAATCGATTCCAAAAACCTCCAGCGGAAAGCTTCGCCGCAGCGAAACTCGGCGCCTCTACCTGGAAGGCAATCTCGGCAAGAAACAGCAGGCAGTGTGGATGCAGGTGGCGCGCCTCGCTGCCCGCAGCGCCGGTCCTCGTGCATGGACGTGGATGAAAGCTGCAACGAAACGCGGCTTCGAAGCTGCCTACGGCGTCTACGCACTCTCGACTTTTGGAATCATAGTCACCGGGCTGTGGATTGCCGTCTCGCTCACGTCAGATCGCGAACGAGCGGCGCGAATCGCGCACTCGGGCTCGCGGCTGATCCTGCGCGCGGCCGCAATTCCATTGGAACTCGAGCACGGCGAACTCCTCGACGACCTCGCCACGTCCGGCCCCTGGATTTTTGCGCCCAATCATTCGAGCTACGTGGATATTTTTGTGGCACTCGCGTCGCTTCCGCTCGGCGTGCGCTTCGTCGCCAAAGGCGAAGCGCTCGATATGCCGCTCGTCGGCAAAATCATCCGCCGCTCCGGCCAGCTCGCTTTCGACCGCAGCGATGCGCAAGCTCGCGTGCGCCAAACCGAAGATGTGGAAGAAGCGCTCGGCCGCCGCGAGTCGGTGGCCATCTACCCCGAGGGAACCTTCACCTCGATGACCGGCATTCGCCCATTTCAATTGGGCGCCTTCAAAGCGGCTGTCGATATGCAGAGGCCGATTTGCCCTGTTGCGGTCCGCGGCGCCCGCCAGATTCTGCGCGATAAGACGCGCCTGCCGCGCCCCGGTCGCGTAACAGTTTCCTTTGGTCCACTCGTCGTCCCCGACCCGTCCGCCGGCAACGACTGGCACGAAATCGTTCGCCTCCGCGACGCCACCCGGGAAATCATTGCCAACGGCACCGGGGAACCTCTACTATAGATGGCCTGGAAGAAGTCTTTTATCCGTCACTGTTTAGGGCCAGATAGCATCCAATCAAACTCCAGCCGAAGGATAGGTGCTCAACCCTCTCTCCCGGGGAGGCGAAGGGCGAACGAATCTTAGCTGGAAACGAAATGGGTCTCGCCGAGCTGGGCGCACGGCGAGTCTCGATCCCAATACTCTTGAGGAGGACGTTTTATGGTTCGAAAGCTTTCGTTATTGCTGGGCCTGCTATTTTTTGTGCCGCTCACGGCGCACGCGCAACTGGGAGGGCTTTCAGATAAGGTGGAAGTGTTCGGCGGTTACACTTTCATGCACAACGATAACCGGCCCGACGCCAACCTGAACGGATGGGAATTCTCGGGACAATACAAATTTACGGACTGGCTGGGCATCGTGGGGGATTTTGACGGGCACTACGGCGGAGGCACATCGAAATACAACTACCTGTTCGGGCCGCAAATCTCGTTTCCGGCTCGCGTGTCGCCGTTCGTCCACTTCCTCATAGGCGGTTCACACGAGCACGTGAATGGCGTCGGCAGTGATTCGTCGTTTGCGGCAGCCCTCGGCGCGGGAATTGACACAAAACTCAGCGGACCGATTTACTGGCGCATCATTCAGGGCGATTGGATTCACACGAGTCAATTCGGGGGCAGCCAGAATAATGGCCGTCTTTCGACGGGCATTGTGATCAAGTTCTAGGCGCTGATTCGGCTTCGGCTCCAGTCTGCGGCTTTAGAGGGCGCTGCGAGATTTCGCGGCGCCCTTTTTCTTTTTTCACGCATTCAGTTCAAAACGAAATTCACCGTCACATATGTTTCCACTTCCACCGGCTCACCGTTCAGCCGAGTTGGCCTGTAGCGCCAAGCTTGCACGGCAAGCAGTGCCGCTCGCGCAAGCAGCGGATTTCCGTCCACCACTTCCAGCTCGCGCACGGCGCCATCCTTCGCGATGATGGCGCGCAGATGCACCGTGCCGGAAATGTGCGCCGCTTTGGCGATGGCCGGATATTGCGGCTCCACTCGGTTCACAAGCATTGCCGCCATTACCCCTCCGCTCACCTGTATTGTTCGAACGTGAGGCGGTTCAGCGTGCGGCGGTTCGGGGATCATGACGCGATCGCCCGTTCCACCGGGCAAGCTTGGCCCCGCGCCCGGCAAGCCCGGTCCTTCGCTTCCTCCGCCCGGCTCCGGGCCAATGTCCGGCGCTTCCGAACTATTCTCTGGCGCCGACGGACGAACCACTGGCGCGCAGACGGCGAGGCAGATCATGGGGAGAGAGGACGTATGTGGACGATGCATCGTTGGCTGCTCGTGGTGCGTGGCGCCGCCACCCGCGTAGGGAGGCGCGGGAGTCACAATGTAATGCGCGGTGAGAACTCCCGGCGCGATCAGAGGCCAAAAGAGCAGCGCGGCTGCAATGAGAGCTTCCAGCGCGACGGAAAGCGCGAGAGCCTTTCTGCGGAGCCGGCGTGCTCTCTCGCGTGCGGCGGGATCGTTATCCACCAGGCATTCGGACAAACTTCCGAGATCGCTCACGGGCACACCTCCACGCACGACGGCTGGCAGCCGTTTTGCAAATCAGCTTTCTTTAGTCCTTTTTACGATTTTGTAGCGCCGGTCTTCAGACCGGCAGGTTTGTAGTCGAGCAACCGAGACAATGAAACTAACCATGCGCACTTTTCTTCAAATCGAAGCCGCCGCGATCGACTGAGAATGAAGCGCCGGAGGCGCGGAAGAAGTTAGCCTAGGGCGGGAAGCCCTGGATCCTAAGAAGCTCCTTATCGGAGCGCCGTAAGTGCGACACACGCCTCTACGAGCAACGGTCGCTTACCCTCGTTCGGTCGAGCTGGCGGCTAGTTCGCGGAGAAGGCTGTGCTTCGCTTCACCGCTTCACCGCTTCAACCACTTTGGAGTTCGCGCGACCTCTTGAAACAATAGACACCGAAGCGTTGCAGCAGTTCCGGGAATTCGGCGATAACGGCGACTGAGTTGCGAAATTATTGTTAGTACTCTTCTAAGTTATTCAATTCCATCCGATTACGATTTTGGCGCTATGCGTGCACCATTTTTGGGTTTCTTGCGTCTAATTATTTGTTCCTGGCCCCCTCTTGGGGATTGAGAGGTCATCATAATGAAGAATTCTCTGGAAACGATCGGAGTGCGCTACACCGGATGGGCTGCGCTCAACCGCGATCCGCTCGAGGATCACGTTGAGTTCACCTGTCCGCATTGCGGCATCGCAGGCGTGAAGAATGCTCGCCGCCCGCGCTCGGCGTATCACTTCACTGATGGATTCGTGCAGGATCTACAAGGTGAAGCGACCACCTGCCGCGAGTGCAAGCAGTCAGTGCGCGTGACGCCGGTGGTGCTGGTTCACGACAAGCACGAGAAGCAGCGCTTCGAAGCGATGTTTGGCACGGCGTTCGAGCCTGACCTCGAAGTTTCGAAGAACTAACTGACGGAAATAAACGCTTCCCTCTGACGGTGAAAATGAAAGAGCGGGGATGGGGCATGCCCTCCATCCCCGCTTTGATTTTTCGGCCGGTCCGCGTGCATGGGTGTGCTGCGCTGCCGCGATTGGTGCAGGAGGCTTGCAAAAGGAGCCGGCGAGACGCCGGCCCTCCATCAAGATTGGCGGGCAAGCGTTACGGAAGTGCATCCACGCTGTTAGGGAATTGCGGAGTCTTCCTGCATCTTGCTTGAAATCGCGCAGAAAGAGAAATTCGACGTAGAGCCTCACGCTGGTGGAGGGCAACGCTGCCATTCCGTAACGCCGGCGTCCCGCCGGCTCTTTTGATTGGCGCAATCGCCATAGCACAACCGACTCGGGCTAATGCTCTTCGTCCACCGAGAGGTGGTGCTCTTCCATCTCGGCGCGCACGCGATCGAATGCGTCGTCCACATTGTCGGAAAACTGGAGCAGCTTGTACTCGCGCTCGTTGATCGTTCCGTAGCGCAGCATGTGCCGCCAGTTGAACACCTTGTCCCAGTATTTTCTGCCGTAAATCAGAATCATGTGGTGCGAGGAAAGCTTGCCCGTTTGCAGGAGGGTGAGCATCTCAAATAGCTCGTCCATCGTGCCGAATCCGCCGGGGAACACAATCAGCGCTTTCGCCATCTGCGCGAACCACAGCTTGCGCATGAAAAAATAATGGAAGCAGAAATTCAGGTCTTCAGTGATGTAGGGATTGGGGCGCTGCTCGTGCGGAAGCTGGATGCTGAGGCCGACCGACGAGCCGCCTGCGTCGAAGGCGCCGCGGTTCGCTGCCTCCATGATTCCGGGACCGCCGCCCGAGCAGATGACGAAGCGCTTCGGGTGCACCCCGAGCGTCATGGACCAGCTCGTGATGCGGCGCGAGAGTTCGCGCGCTTCTTCGTAGTAACGCGACATCTCCAGGTGAGATTTTGCGTGGCGAATCCGTTCTGCCCACTGGGCGTTGCGGCGGCCGCGCGAGCGCGCTCGAACTTCTTTTAGTTCGTGCTGAGCTTGGTCGCGCGAGTGGATTCGCGCCGAGCCGAACATGACGATGGTGTCCGCCACTTTTTCACGCCGCAGCCGCGCCAGCGGATCAAGATACTCCGCCAGAATGCGCAGCGGGCGCGCTCCCAGGCTCTCCATAAACCTGGGATCCTGGTAGGCGAGCTTCGCCATCTGCAGGTGGCTGGGACGTCTCATGAATTCCCCCTCTGAATGAGCTACTGCGCGCGGCCATGAGTGCGACAGCAAACACGCAAATGAACGCGCAAACGGCTATTTTAGTACTGTTGGCCGGAAGGTGCCTGTCGCGTATTGAGCGCGATTTCCATCGCGTGAACTTACCCGTTCGATGCATGCAACGCCCGGAGCCACATCTGGAATCAGATAAAATACCTCTATGAGCTTTAGCTTACCGAGAACGGTGGGCTTGGCCGCGTTGGTCGCGGCGGTTGCAGCGATTCTCGCGCTGGCGTCCCCTGCGCGCGCCCAAGCGCCGCCTGGACCGCTCCACACCAAGCCCGGTATTGAACCGGAAAAGCAGCCGACTCCCGAAGAAGCGAAGCGCACAATTCACGTGCGCGTGAATGAAGTGACCGCCCCGGTGACCGTGCGCAACGCGAGTGGCGAGATGCTGCTCGATATCCCCAAGGAAAGCTTCCACATTTTCGACAATGGAGTCGAGCAGAAGATCGAGCATTTCGATCTTGGCGCCAGCTCGCTTTCGATTGTGCTTGTCGTCGAAACCAGCTCGCACATCGATCCGATGTTTCCGTCCGTGAAGCGGATGGGCATCGTGTTCACCGAAACGGTGATGGCGCAGACTTCGGAAGTGGCCGTGGTGGGCTACGACGACGACGTGAGCCTGTTGAAAAAATTTACCACCGATCCGGAGCGCATCGGAGACGTGATCAACCATCTCACCACGGGAAATTCCGGGTCGCATTTGTACGACGCGATGGCGCGCGGTATTTCGCTGCTCGAAAAGCGGCCGCTGCCGCAGAGGCGGATTCTGGTTGTGCTCGGCGAAGCTCAGGACACAGGCAGCGAGAGTACGCTCGGCGAAGTGCTGCGGAGCGCGCAGCTCGCGAATGTGACCATCTATTCGATTGGGCTGAGCACCGCGATGGCGGATTTGCGCGCGAAGAAAGAGCCGGTGGACCACTCGCTCGGCCCTCCGGGAACCTATCCGATTCCGACGCCGCCGGGAAAGCCGCAGACACCCGATCTCGAGCGGCAAGCGGCCAACGCGCCGATCGACTATATGGCGCTCGTGATCTTCCTGGTGAAAACCGGCAAGAATGCGATTGGGCCGAATTCACTGGCGATCGCGAGCAAGGCGACGGGCGGTATGTTTCTGAATGCGAAGAAGGACAGCACAATTCAGAAAGCCGTGGATGAAATCGGCGGCGAAATTCACGCGCAGTATTCGCTGGGTTACCGCCCGCCGCCAAATGTGGAATCCGGCTACCACGAGATCAAAGTGACGGTGGACCGGGAGGGCGTCAGCGTGCGGACGCGCCCGGGATATTATTTGCCGCCGCCGCCGGCGGATTAGTTTCGCTTTAGCGCGCTGCTAGTGCACAGGCTGCGGCAGCCGTTTACTTCTTCTCTGGTTCTGGCGGCGCGACTACTACGGCTTCTTCCTCTTCCAGGATTGCGGCGGCTGCGGCTATGCGGTCGCCTTCTTCGAGGCGCAGCAATCTCACGCCTTGTGTCGATCGGCCCGCTTCGCGGATTTCGCCGGAGTGGACGCGGATTACTTTGCCCTGGCCGGTGATGATCATCACGTCGGAATCTTCGCGGACTTGGAGCGCCGCGACGACCGGGCCGTTGCGATCGGTGGATTTCAGGTTGATGACGCCTTTGCCACCGCGCGACGTCACGCGATACTCGGCGAGCGGGGTACGCTTGCCGTAGCCTTTTTCGGCGACGGTGAGCATCAGCGACGTGAGCGATTCGCGGATTTGATCGCTTTCGAGTTCGTCGAGGTCCTGCGTGTCCTTCTTGTACTCCTTGCGGATGATTTCGAAGTCGGGCTGGACCGCGTCCATGCTGACGACGTAATCGTCTTTCGCGAGATCCATTCCGTTGACGCCGCCTGCTCCGCGGCCCATGGAGCGAACTTCCGTTTCGCGGAAGAGGATAGCCTGGCCGTCGCGGCTGGCGAGGAAAATCATCTGCTTGCCATCGGTGAGTTTTGCGCCGATCAGCTCGTCTTTTTCGTCGAGGCTGATCGCGATGATGCCCGAGGGACGCGGATTCGAAAATTCGGCGAGCTCGGTTTTCTTTACCGTGCCGTTTTTCGTGGCGAGGAAAACGTAGCGGCCGGTTTCTTCGAGGTTGCGCGTGGGCACGACGGCCGTGAGCGTCTCGCCTTCCTGCAAGCGGACGAGGTTCGTGATCGCTTTGCCGCGCGTGGCCGCGGCGGCTTCGGGAATTTCGTAAACCTTCAGCCAGTAGATGCGGCCCTTCGAAGTGAACAGTAAAATGTAGCTGTGCGCCGAGGCGGTGAAGAAGTGTTCGACGAAATCGTCTTCACGCGTCTTGGCGCCGATGCGGCCTTTGCCGCCGCGTGACTGGTGGCGGTAGACGTCCACCGAAGTGCGCTTGATGTACCCGGCGTGGCTTACGGTGATTGCCATTTCTTCGTCTTTGATCAGATCTTCGAGCTTGATCTCTTCGACGCGATCGACGATCTGGGTGCGGCGATCGTCGCCGTAGGATTTCATCACTTCTCGAAGCTCGGCGACGATGACGGCTTTCAGTTTTTTCTCGCTGCCGAGGATTTCTTCGAGATCCTCGATGCGCTTGCGAATCTCGCCGAGTTCTTTGAGGATTTCGTCGACGGAGAGTTGCGTGAGGCGATGCAACTGCAGTTCTAGAATGGCGTCGATCTGCGCATAGGTGAGGCCTTCGCCTTCGGCGTTCCCAATCACGGAGCCGGTGAGCGCAACGATGCCGTGCTTCTTGCGGTCGACCTTGATGCCTTCGAGGGTGCGTTCTTTGCCGGACACGATCACGCGCACGCTCTTATTGGAGAAGAAGTCGTACAAATTTTCGCGAGCGTTGGCGCGGCTGGATGATCCGCGGATGATCTTGATCACGTCGTCGATATTGTCGAGAGCGATGCGATAACCGAGCAGGATGTGCTCGCGTTCGCGGGCTTTGCGCAAGTCGTACTGCGTGCGGCGGCGGACAACGTCAATCCGGTGCGCGATGAAGAGATTCAGCAGCTGAATCAGGCCGAGCTCGCGCGGCTGGCCGCCGACGATGGCGAGCAGGATCATGCCGAAGGATTCCTGCATCTGCGTCATCTTGAAAAGCTTGTTGAGGATGATTTCCGGCTCTTCGTCGCGCTTCACTTCGATGACGATGCGCATGCCTTCGCGGTCGCTCTCGTCACGAATATCAGAGATGCCTTCGATTTTCTTGTTGTTGATGAGTTCGGCGATGTGCTGGATGAGATTTTTCTTGTTTACCTGATACGGCAATTCGGTGACGACGATGTCCTGGCGATCCTTGCCGCGCTGTTCGATGGCGGCTTTAGCGCGCACCTGGAAGCTGCCGCGGCCAGTTTTATAGGCTTGCTCGATGCCTTCGCGGCCGTAAATGTAGCCGGCGGTGGGGAAGTCCGGACCGGGAACGATTTTCATTACCTGCTTGAGGGTGGCTTCCGGATTCTCGACGAGCAGGATCGCGGCTTCGATGGTTTCCTTCAAATTGTGCGGCGGAATATTTGTGGCCATGCCGACGGCGATGCCGGAGGAACCGTTGACGAGAAGGCTGGGGATGCGCGTGGGGAGAACGACCGGCTCTTTTTCGCTTTCATCGAAATTGGGAATGAAATCGACAGTTTCCTTTTCGATGTCGGCGAGCATTTCTTCCGCGATCTTCGAGAGGCGCGCTTCGGTGTACCGCATCGCGGCCGGGGGATCGCCGTCAACGGATCCGAAATTTCCCTGCCCGTCGATGAGCGGGTAGCGCATGTTGAAATCCTGCGCCATGCGGACCAGCGCGTCGTACACGGGCGAATCGCCGTGCGGATGGAACTTGCCGAGGACTTCGCCGACGATTTTTGCGCACTTGCGATAGGGCTTCGTGGAGGTGAGGCCGAGCTCGTACATACCGAAGAGGATGCGGCGATGGACGGGCTTAAGGCCGTCGCGCACGTCGGGCAGCGCGCGCCCGATGATTACGCTCATGGCGTAATCGAGATACGATTTTTTCATCTCCGATTCGATATCCACCGGAGTGAGAATTGATTGATTTGTTTCGTCAGCCACAGTTCGCTCCGCTTAAGAAATTGGAAACTCGAAAAGGGAAAATGGTTCGGCGATTTTCAATTTTCCCCTTCTATTTTGGTGTCTGCTCGAATGTCGAAATGCCGTTTTTGTCCCTATTAGAAAATTGCTTTCTCCTTTGTTTGCAAGGAGATGAGTTGTTTTCTGAAATTCTGATTGTTCCTATTAGAAATTCGCCGGCCTGAGAGCCGCCGCTGCGTTTTGCGCGGTGCGTCATAGCTTCCTCGCCATTGTTTCCAGGACGTAGGTTTTCACGGTTTCGAAGGCCGAGGCGTTGTTGGTGAAGCGCTGCGGCGCGAAGTGCGATTCGAGCTCTTGCAGCAGCGCGTTGCAGTCGCGTTCGCTCGCGCAATCGATGGCGACGCCTTGCTCGGTGTTCGGCACGGCGGTGGGAGTGGCGCGGAAGTCGGAACAGGAGAGGCCGCGCAGGCCCGGCAGAATTTTCCATGTGAGCTGGTAAATCAAAATCATTTTCCTTGGTTACGTCAGGGCACGGCTTTAGCCGTGCCGTTTCACGATGCTTTATTCAGGGGTTTCAACCCCTGAGGGACTTCGTCCATGCAAAATGCGCCCGACGCCGAGGACCATGGGGTATTCAGGCGGCGATGCGGCGAGATGCTTCTTCACCGGGTTATTCGTCAGATACCGAACGTGCTGCTCGTAATCGGCCGCGTCTCGTATGCGATGGTCGCTGAAACCTCGCTGCCATATTGGAAACTTGTAAAGGAGCTTTTCACGAAGCGTGTGAGCGGAGCCGCCTTTGATGAATTGAACCGCACGCTCCAGAGCGACGGTTTCGGCCGGCGTCAACAATGTATGAAAGTGATCGGGCATCACGACGAAACCGTGGAGGCGGTAGCTTCCCTGATCGCGATAGCGCAGCAACGATTCGATAAAAATCTCGCAGGGTGGAGCAGTCTTGAAGATGGCGCGGCTCTCCCACGTGCGAGAGGTCACGAAATATGTGCCGGGTATATTCGCGTGGCGCTTCGGAACAGCCATTCCCTCAGCGGCTAAAGCCGCGCTCCTTTGCCTTCTTTACGGCACGGCTGAAGCCGTGCCCTGACGTAAAAACCCTAAATGTCGAGGTTGACGACGTCGAGGGCGTTGTCCTCGATGAATTTGCGGCGTTGTTCTACGTTTTCGCCCATTAGGGTTGAGAAGATGTCTTCTGCGGCTACGGCATCTTCCAGACGCACTTGCAGCAGGGTGCGCGATTCGGCGTTCATTGTGGTGGCCCAGAGCTGCTCGGGGTTCATTTCGCCGAGGCCCTTGAAGCGCGTGATGGTGAATTCTTTTTTTGCGTCTTCGAGGACGTAGCCCAGGAGCGCCGAGGAATTGTCTCTCGTAACTTTGTCGCCGTTGTGCTGGATCGTGAATGGCGGGCGGTCGTTTTCCTGGATGGCCTGGCGCAGGGTGCGGAGGCGCTTGTATTCGGCTGTGGCTGCGAGGGCCCAATTGATTTTGCGCTCGCCGCCATTTTTGAGGAGCAGTTCGTGCAGGCTGTGTTCTTCGTCGTAGACGAGTTTTGATTCGAGCTCGAGCTTGGCTTTTTCGATGGATTTCGCCAGCTCCTGCAATTTCTTTTTGTCGGCGAAGTCGGTTTTCTTTTCGAGATCGCTTTCGGCAAGGATATCGACGAGTTTGGGATCGCCGAGGCGGCGGCCGAGTTTCGCGGCAACCTGGTCGTATTCCTGGATGTTGAGGAGGAACTGAGTTAGTTCGCCGCCTTCGAGCGATTTGCCCGTCTTGCCCTTCACCACGTGCTCTTCGGTGGCGCGCTTCATCAGTTCGCGCGCGAAATCGCGCTCGTCGCGGATGTAGCGGTCCATTTTGCCGCGCTTCACGCGATAGAGAGGCGGTTGGGCGATGAAGATGTTGCCCTTCTCGATCAGCTCACGCATGTGGCGGAAGAAGAAAGTGAGCAGCAGCGTGCGAATGTGGCTGCCGTCCACGTCCGCGTCGGTCATGAGAATCACTTTGTGGTAGCGCAGCTTCGCGGCATCGAAATCATCTTTGCCGATGCCGGTGCCGAGAGCGGTGATGATGGCGCGAATTTCTTCGTGGCCGAGCATCTTGTCGTAGCGGGCTTTTTCGACGTTGAGGATTTTGCCCTTGAGCGGAAGGATCGCCTGATAGCGGCGATCGCGGCCACCCTTTGCGGAGCCGCCCGCGGATTCACCCTCGACGAGAAAGAGTTCGCAGCGCGCAGGATCGCGTTCCTGGCAATCGGCGAGTTTTCCGGGCAGGCCGCTCGAATCGAGAGCGGATTTGCGGCGCGTGAGCTCGCGAGCTTTGCGCGCGGCTTCGCGGGCGCGGGCTGCGTCAATACACTTGCCGATGATTTTGCGGGCGATGGATGAGTGCTTGTCGAAATATTCGCCGAGCTTTTCGTTGACGAGCTGCTCGACGAGTCCTTTGATATCGCTATTCAGCTTGCCCTTTGTCTGGCCTTCGAACTGCGGCTGCGGGAGCTTGACGGAAACGACGGCGACGAGGCCTTCGCGCACGTCGTCACCATTGATCGAGACTTCGTCTTTCTGCTCTTTCAGCATGCCGGTGGAGCTGGCGTAGTAGTTGAGCGTGCGCGTGAGAGCAGAGCGGAAGCCGGCGAGGTGCGAGCCGCCATCGACGGTGTTGATCGTATTCGCGAAGGAAAAGATATTTTCGGCGTAGCTGTCGTTGTATTGCAGCGCGATCTCAATATCCACCTGGGCGCGCTTGCCTTCCATGTAGATGGGCGAATCGTGGAGGGCCTGCTTGCCGCGATTCAGATGCTTGACGAATTCGGCGATGCCGCCGGTGAAGCGGAACTCGGTTTTTTTGTTGCTGCGTTCGTCGTCGAGCGTGATTTTGAGGCCCTTATTGAGGAAGGCGAGCTCGCGGAGGCGCTGCGACAGCGTGTCGAAGCTATAGATCGTCTTGTCGAAAATCGAGGGATCGGCGTGAAAGGTGATTTTGGTGCCGGTCTTGCGCGTTTTTCCGGAGGCTTTCAGCTTCGAGGTGGGAACGCCTTTTTCGTAGGACTGCTCCCAGACTTCGCCGTCGCGCCAAATTTCGAGATCGAGCCAGTCGGCGAGCGCATTGACGACGGAGACGCCGACGCCGTGCAAGCCGCCCGAAACTTTGTAGGTGTCGCTATCGAATTTTCCGCCGGCGTGCAGGACGGTCATCACGACTTCGGCTGCAGGCTTTTTCTCGGTGGCGTGCATGTCGACCGGAATGCCGCGGCCGTTGTCGACTACGGTGACGCTGTTATCGTCGTGCACGGTGACGTTGATTTCGTCGCAGAAGCCGGCCATCGCTTCGTCCACGGAATTGTCGACCACTTCCCAGACGAGATGGTGCAGGCCGAGTTCGCCCGTGGAGCCGATGTACATGGCGGGGCGTTTGCGAACCGCTTCGATGCCGCCGAGAACTTTGATGGAGGTTGCGTCGTACTTGTGGCCCTTCGGGGGTTCCTTTTCAGCCATTACGTTTGCGTCTCCTCAGATGCGAACAAATCAGAAACACGCAGCGCAAAGAGCGCGCCTAATCAAAGTCATAAGCCTCAGGTCTGAAGACTGAGCTGCATAAAACAAAAATAAACTGCGCGAAAATTGCGAACTGCTCGGGAAGGCGGTCGGCGGAAGGCCGCGACACTTGCCTTGCCCATTGGCCCCAGACTTCGCACGAGTGCGAGCTGGGACTCGAAGGGTTGCTGCTCCATCCCGTCCCGCTCCGAAATTTCGGTGGGACGCGGCGAAGCGTTGATTCTCCCCCGCGGAAGGGGAACAACCGGATTTCGGAGGCCTCATTTGCTCTGGCGCGAGCAAAATGTCTGAGGCGAACCGGCTCCGGCTGGAACCACTATTGCAGACTACACATTTTACCGGATGCGGGCGGAATTCTCAAGACAAATCGGTGGCTTGAGACGCTGGTTACCCCTTTTGTTTCAGGCTGTTACGGTAGGTTCGAAGCGGAATAAAATAGCCCAAGGTGCAGACACTGCGAGAATGAAAAATCGCGGCGAAATCGACGGGAGAAAGGTGTTCGATAACTCGCAAAAGATTGGCGGTGAGCAAAATTGCGGGACGCGCGATCAGATGCGCATGGGCATTACGACGTAACGGTAACGTGTCGACTCGTCCGACACGGGACGCAGCTGGCCGGCGGATTGTTCGTCTTTTAGCTCGAAGTTGATGGGGCCGTCGGTGGCGGCGGCTAGGAAATCGAGGAGATATTGGGCGTTGAAGCCGATCGCGATTGCGTCGCCTTTGAATTCTTTTTCGATTATTTCCTTGGCTTCGCCGTATTCGGGACTCGACGCGGAAATCTCCAGGCCTTCCTTGGCGAGCATGAATTTCACGGCGTGCGAACGGGAGTCTGCCAGTTGCGAGACGCGGCGCAGAGCGTCCTGAAGCTCGGCGCGTTCGAGAACGACGACTTTGGTGACTTCGCGCGGGAGAACGGCTTCGTAGTTGGGAAACTGGCCGGTGAGTTTGCGCGAGGTGAGCAAGCGGCGGCCGAACTGGAAGAAGAGGTGGCTTTCGTCCTGCGCAAATTCCACCTGGCCGTCGTCGCCTGACTCTGCGGCAAGGCGCTGCACTTCGGTCATCGCCTTTTTGGGAACGAGGACGCGCGTTTCAGCGGAGAATCCTTCGAATTTATGATCGCGCTCGACCATGGCGAGGCGATGGCCGTCCGTGGCAACCATGGTGATCGAGCCGGGTTTCAGGACCATGAGCGCGCCGTTGAGCGTGTAGCGCGACTCTTCGAGCGAAATAGCAAAGGTGGTTTTGGCAATCAGGTCGGCGAGAAGCTTGGCGGGAATTTTTACGAGCGCGTGAGGAAACTGCGGCAGCGCGGGGAAGTTTTCCTTGGACATGCCCACAAGCTTGTAATTGCGGCGATCGCTGGTGACCTGAACCCAGTGGTTCTCGAGAAGCTTGAAGCGAATTTCTTCTTCAGGCAGCAGGCGCACGAGTTCGAGAAGTTTTTTTGCGGGGATCGTGCCGGCGCCTTCTTTCTTTACCTTGGCTTCGCAGGAGGTGCGGATACTCAGCTCGAGATCGGTGGCGGTGATGGTGAGGCGATTGCCCTTGGCCTCGAACAGCAGATTCGAAAGGATGGGAATGGTCGTCTTGCGTTCGACGACGCCCTGCGTGAGCTGCAGCTCTTCGAGCAGGTCAAACTTTTTTACGCTGAATTCCATCGGGCCAGTTCCTTTTTCTTCGTGAGTGGCACGGGCAGACGCCGTCGCTTCCGTCATGCGTTACTCCCCTTTGTGGCTGCGGCTACTGTACTGCTTTTCTTTATTTGAATAAAGTAAGTATAAGAAAAACCGTCGCCGTCGCCGCATCTGTGGAGATTGCGGAAAACGGTATAAGTGCTATTCCCACCGGCGGTTAGTAGTTCGACTGCGTTGTGGAAACCCGCGCGACCAGTGGGTAACTCGCGCCCGCCGACGCACTGGCGGTAACTTCCACAGGGCGTCCACAGGGTGAAAGCTCGCTGGCGGCGAGCCAGACTGCTAAGTCTAACCGAACGAGTCGAGTAGCCTGTTGATCGTTTTGTTCAATTCTTTGTCGGTCTGGCGCTGGTTGGCAATTTTGTGAATCGAGTGGAGCACGGTGGTGTGGTGCTTGCCGCCGAATTGCCGGCCGATTTCAGGCAGCGAGGCGGACGTGAGCTGTTTCACAAGGAACATGGCGACCTGACGCGGGAAGGCAATCACTCGCGAATTGCTGCGCACTTTCAGATCCTGCGCGCGGATGCCGTACACTTCGCCGACGCGCTTCTGAATCTGTTCAATGGTGACTTTCTTTTCCTGTGTGTCGATCAGGTTCTTGAGCACTTGCTGCGCCGTGACGAGATCAATGTGTGCGCCGGTGAGCGATGCGTAGGCCATCAGGCGAATCAGGGCGCCTTCCAGCTCGCGGATGTTGGACTTGATGGCGCGCGCGATGTATTCAGCGACGTCATCTGGAATCTGAACGTGCTCGTTCTCGCCCTTCTTCTGCAGAATCGCGATTTTGGTTTCGAGATCGGGGGGCTGAATGTCCGCGATGAGTCCCCATTCGAATCGCGAGCGCAGGCGCTCTTCAATCGAGGATATTTCCTTGGGCGGACAGTCGGAGGAGATGACGATCTGCTTTTGCTGGTCGTAGAGCGCGTTGAAGGTATGGAAAAATTCTTCCTGTGTGCGTTCGCGGGTGGCGATGAACTGGATGTCATCAATCATAAGGACATCCATGGTTCGGAAGCGCTCGCGAAATGCGGCCATACGCTCGAAGCGAATCGAGGAGATCACTTCGTTGGTAAATTTTTCCGCGCTGACGTAGGTAAGACGGAGCGAAGGGTCGCGACGCTTGAGCGAGTGGCCGATCGCTTGCATGAGGTGAGTCTTTCCAAGTCCCACTCCGCCGTACAAAAACAAAGGGTTATAAGATTTTGAGGGCTGCTCGGCCACGGCGACGGCGGCTGCGTGCGCAAACTGGTTCGATGCGCCGACAATAAATGTGTCAAATGTGTAGCGCGGGTTGAGTTGGGGAATTGTGGAATCAAAATCGAGTTTGGCCTGCGCTTGCGGAGCGGGAGGATTGGCCGGTGCAGGCTCCACTTCCGCGCACACGTATTCGAGCACTACCTGTGGCTTGCCGATTTCGGTGAGAACGGCTTGCAACAGCTCGCCATAGGTCTCAGCGAGGCGCTTGCAGAAAAGCCGGGTAGGAACGCGAACGACCAGGCGATCGTTGTCAGCCGATTCCTGGCGAGTAGGACGAAACCACGTTGCGAAACTGTGGGGATTGACGCGCCGCTCAGTGTGCTGAAGTATCTTATCCCACAAATTCATAGCAAAAGTTAGCCCCCGCGCAATTTCCACCGATGTGGAAATGCTGTGGAAAATAGGTTCACGACTGGGTGAGGCTTTTAGTCTGGCCTTTCAGAGTTTGTCGCACCCGCGCCCGCGTGTGCAACGTCCGATGAGTGCTCGCGTTTCGCCGCATGTAAGAGAATCGCGAGACGGGATTCTGCCTAAACGCGATGAATACAGCAAGAGAAAATTGAGCGAACAACACGCACGAGTTTCACACATTACCCACAGCTTTTCCACAGGACAGAAGGCGAAGCTAAAATTATTTTTACGTGAATTTTGTCATTGCTTTCTTACAAAACTTTTTTGTGCGCGGAAATTTTCTAGAAACGGATTGCGTGGATGCGTACTGGTTAATGCAAAGATGAATTTGCGGGAGCTTTTGCGGGCTTGGCGAAATCGAAGATGCCCCAGGCCTCGGTGCCGAGAAGCAAGCGGTCGGGTTCGACGAGGATTGTCTTCGCGCTCAACGGTGCGCCTGCAGGAGACAAAGTGCGATAGGAGCCAATAGGCACGCCGTTTTTGTCGAAGCGGCGCAATTCATTTCCGATCGCGATCCAAATTTCCTGGGTGGCGGAATCAACAGCGAGCGCACTGATCTGCATCCTGACGGGCCGCGGATTATCGTTAGAGTCGGAGAAGGGTTCGTGATGGGGCGCGACGGCCGCGAATTCGTCGAAAGCGATCTCAGTACCCGCGAAGCCGAAGCGATCGAATCTTCGCACCATGGGCTCGGGCAGGAAAAGGAAAACGTAATAAAGATTTCCTGTGGGGTCCGATGAAACGCGGCCGAGATCGGAAGCGTGCTGCGCGTCAGCCCCATGGGCGAAATCTCCCGGATCGCCTATGGCGCGGACGAGCGTGCCGGCGTATCCGTAAATTCCCATCAACCAGTGATAGCGCAACGACGTGACGGCAAACTCGCTGCCCGGAAGAGCTGCCAGAGAGGTTGGGGCGGGAATCGGAATCACACCGGCGATTGATCCATCAGCGGCGAAAATCTTGACGTTGTTTGCGCCGCGGTCGGCGACGAGAACGTGGCCGCTCGGATCGACGTCGAAGTCAGCGGCGAAGACGATTTTTGGGTTTTTCTTCGGATCCGGGGGAGCGGGTTCTTGAGCGGCCGCGCTCGGAATCTCACCTACGTGTTTGCCATCGGCGCTCAAGATCAAAACTTTGCTAGCGGGAGATGCGACTACGTAATAGTGGCCGGCAGCGTCGTGTTTAATGCCGATCAAGCCGGCACCGACATCGGTAAACACTCTTGCGCGCGCGCGAATTTCCGGTTCTGAACTCTGGCCAGCGACTGGCGCGAGATTTGCGATCGCGAGAAGAAAAAGAATGCAAACGGCGACAGCGCCGAGCTGGATGCGGCAGAACATGTTATGGGAGACCCTGTCTAGAGACGCACTCTGACCTCCGCGCGTTGCACGGAGATTCTGGCGAATGTGCGAGGAATGAACTAACCCAAAGCAATAAACCCGATTACTACCAATTCTCGCTGGATTCAAGACGACGGTTTTCTCCGTCGCGGCGCTTTGGGTCGGGACGCGGCGTTTGCCCGATAGGGTTTCAAAAGGATTTCAAGATCGCCGGCGATCCAGGCGTCGGCTTTTCCTTCGCGGTAGATGGCCCAGTTCAACAACGAGCCACCCATAAGCGACTGCACCGCGCGAGCGAGCCGCGCGACAGGACACCTGCGGAGCTCGCCTGCTCGGACGGCATCCTCGAGGAGCGTGCGAAGCTCCGCGTTAAACTGGCGTGCATGGGCGAGAGCAAGGCGATGAAAATCGGGGTCAGCGAGGTCTATTTCGAGGAAGGCGAGATGATTAGCGAGCGCTTCAGGAGTTTTTGCCATCTGCGCCATGCAGCGGGCGACGGCTTCAACCGCGCGTAGAGGCGAGCGAGACTCGGCGCGAATGCGTCGAAATTCTTCCTGGACACCGGAGGCGCCCTGACTCGCGATGGCCAGCAAGAGTCCGCGTTTCGATCCGAAGCGTTGCAGGAGCGTGGCGGGCGCGACGCCTGCCTCCCTGCCAACATCAGCGAGGGTGAAGCGCGAAGGGCCGAGCCGCTCGATCACGCGCACAGCGGAGACAAGGATGTCGGAGTCAGGCTTAAGGCGGGTGCGCGGCGACATGAGCTTCGCGACTATAAACGAACGGTGGTTTACAAAACAAGCCTTGACAATAAATGAACAGCCATTTATAAATAGACACCAATCCTGCGGGAGGCTGTGATGGCTTCTTCCAGAAAGAATCTTCCGAAGCGAATTCCTGACACCAAGTCCGACCTCAAACCCCTCAAAGGGCGTGTAGCGCTCGTCGCCGGCGCGACGCGGGGTGTGGGTCGCGGTATCGCCACCGCGCTGGGCGAAGCTGGTGCGACGGTGTACTGCACTGGACGAAGCAGTCGAGCGGCGCGGAGCGCCAATGCAGCGCCTGACGGCGGTGTACCAAAACGAGGTGGAAAAGAAGGCCAAAAACTATGGCCGGCGGAATATTACGCGAACCGTCCTGAAACTATCGAAGAGACGGCCGAACTTGTATCCGAGCGGGGCGGGAAAGGAATCGCGGCCGTTGTCAATCACCTGGAGCCAGAGCAGGTGGAAAAGCTACTGACGCGGATTCGCTCCGAGCAGGGAAAGCTAAATATTCTCGTCAACGACATTTCGGAAAGCGCGGAGTACGAATTCGGGCAGACGTTCTGGAATATCGATCTCGAGCGAGGCTTCGCGATGTTTCGCAACGCGATTCACACGCACATCATCACAAGCAGGTTTGCGGCGCCGCTCATGATTGAAACGGCCAAGGCCAGCGGCACGAGCGGCGTTATTGTCGAGGTGGGAGACGGCGATTCCTACGTATACCGCGGGCACCTGATTTTCGACATGGTGAAGACGACGGTGATCCGGCTGGCGTTTGCAATGGCGCGCGAACTGCGACGCAAAAATGTGGCGGCGATTGCATTGACGCCCGGATTTCTGCGGTCGGAGGTGATGCTGGAACGTTTCGGCGTGACGGAGGCGAATTGGCGCGACGCGGTGAAGAAAACACCGGACTACGCGGTCTCCGAGACGCCTCTCTATGCGGGACGAGCCGTGGCGGCGCTAGCCGCGGATCCCGATATCATGAAAAAATCGGGGCGCGTGTTCAGCACGTGGGGATTATCCGACGAGTACGCATTTACCGACGCGGACGGCAGCCGGCCGCATTGGGGCAGGCATTTCGAGGCGAAGTACGGAAAAACGCTCAAGCCGTGCGACGAGGAATTTTATGCGTATTGGACAGGCGGGCCGGTGGATACGATGTTTGCGGACTGGCCGTGAGCAACGAATCGGATTCTTAGCGCAAGTTCCGCTGGCGCAAACTAGACGAGAGGCGATCTAAACTGGGATCAGTGAAGTGCGTAGACGTTGCCGTCGGCGCTGCCAAAATAGATGGTGCCATGGTCAATCACGGGCGACGACAGAATCGCGCCAACGGAAAAACTCCGGTACAGATACAGGGTCATATCGAGAAAATTGTGAAAGAACGGATGAGATGCTGCAGTACTTCCATCGGGATTCAGAACTCCCAGCGAATTTTTCTTCGATGATTCGGTCTGAAAATCCCAGGTAAGTTCGCCGGATTTTGTGTCGATGGCATAGAGATGGCCGTTGAAAGCGCCGACGTAGGCCAGATTGCCGGCAAGCGCAGCCGAGCCAAAAATCAGACTCTTCGCGTCAAAGACCCATAACAACCGTCCCGTCTTCGCGTCGAGCGCATGGAAACGATGCGTGTCGGACGTGCCGACGTACACCACTCCACCACGCACTGCAGGTGTGCCATTCACCCACGACTGGCTCGTCGAGTAGTCCCACTTCTTCACGCCAGTGGCAGCGTCAATTGCGTAAACGTGTCCATCGCGGCATCCGGTATAAACCGTGCCATCCACAACCGCTGGCGAAGATTGGAATCCCACTTGATTGTGCACAACGGGATCTTCCCCCGCTTTGAATCGCCATTTTTCCGCGCCGGTCTCGGCGTCCAGCGCATAGAGATTGCTGTCCCAGCTTCCAATGTAAATGGTGTTGTTTGCGATTGCAGGTGAGGCGTGCACCACGTCTTTTGTCAGAAACGACCAGGAGAGAACGCCGGTCTTCGCGTCGACAGCGTAAATATGGCCATCACTGCTGCCGAAATAAACGCGGCCATTGAAGACCGCTGGCGAAGAAAGGAACACATCCATCGGATCGGGGATGTTCTGGTCCGCAGGCATGAGTCCGTGCAGTCCTTTCGCTTCAAATCTTCTCTCACCACTGGTGGCGAAGAGCCACTTCGCGGCGCCGGTATCAGCGGCGACTGCGTATAGCGCGCGATCGTAGCTCAGGTAATAGACGATTCCGTCGGCGACGGCCGGCGACGAAGCGATGCTATCTGTGGGATCCGTTTTCCACTTCTGCTGGCCGGTCTCCTGGTCGATGGCGTAAAGCGAGCCGTCAAGGCTTCCGATAAACACTAAACCGCCCGCGATGGCCGGTGAACTCACTACCGGACCGTTGGTCTTGAAGGACCATTTCACTCCGGTGAATTTTGTGGGGCCCGGAGAATCGTAGACGCCGGTGTGCGCAAGATTACCGTGAAACGTGGACTGCGCAAGCGCGAGCGATGAAAAAACGAATGCGATGAGAGTGCACAACAGTATTCGACTGCCCGCTTGCTTCACTGGTGGCATCTGAATGCTCCGGTTGGCTGTGGTGTGTGAGACGGGGCGCGGCTCGATTTGTTAGCGCGCGGAACGAGAGTGAGCCGACACCGCGGAAACAGGCGATCGAACAGACTAGTCCAGGCGGAAATTGAGGCGCTGGATCGAGCGGGCGCGGCCGGTGGATTCGTCGATATCGAGCAGAACCGTGTTCATCTGCACGTCGCCTTCGGCCACCACGAAGCGCGCGGGCATTGCGTCGAGGAAGCGCTGCAGCACGCCCTGCTTTTCCATGCCGATTACGGAATCGTGGGGGCCGGTCATACCGGCGTCGGTTATATAAGCAGTGCCGCCAGGGAGAACATGCTCGTCGGCTGTAGGCACGTGGGTGTGCGTGCCCAGCACGGCGGAAACTTTGCCGTCGAGATACCAGCCCATGGCCTGCTTTTCGGAAGTGGCTTCGGCGTGCATATCGACGACGATTACTTTCACGTCAGCTGGAATTTTCGCGCGCTCGCGATCGGCGGTGCGGAAAGGATCATCGAGCGAGGCCATAAAGGTGCGCCCCTGCAGATTCATCACGGCATAGCCGATGCCGGTTTTTGTTTTGCCAACGTACAGACCCGCGCCGGGAAGTCCGTTCGGAAAATTTGCCGGGCGCAGAAGGCGCGGCTCATGCGGAAAAAAATCCAGAATTTCCCTGCGATCCCAAATGTGATTGCCGCCGGTGAGCACTTCGATTCCGCAGGAGAAAAGTTCTTCGGCTAGCCGCGGGGTGATGCCAAAGCCCGATGCGGAATTTTCCCCATTGGCGATGCAGAGATCGATGCGGCGTTGCGTAAGGATGTCGTTCAGGCGGTCATGAACGATTTTGCGGCCGGGCGACCCGACGATGTCTCCCACGAATAAAATTTGCACGTTTCGCTTTCTGAAATCAGATTGGCGCGCGGCGGCGGGCAGCCGGAATCTTAGGAGCGGTCCACTCCGCCGTGCGTTACTAGGCCCTGAACCCCACGAATAAGTGGGTGCCCTGCGCCTGCTTTAAGGCTGTCGCGAGCCGGCAAGCCGGCCCAGGATTGCACAAGGGCAGGACGACGCGGGCTCCCGGGGATCCAGTGTTGGTTCAAATAGGCTTTCGCAACGTCACCTGCGTTGCAGGCCAACTCCACGCGATATTGTAACAGGAATCGCGCGCGCGGCTCGATGGCGCAGCGCGTTGGTACACGCGAGGGCTACGGCGAAATGTCAGCGAAGGGATTTTAGATAGGTGACGATTTGCCAGCGGCGTTGTTCGGGCAAGCCGGACCACGCCGGCATCCCGTAAAATAAATTTCCGTTGCGCAGAAACCAGACGAGCTCGCCGGCAGTCGCATTCTGCACTTGCGGAGTACGAAGACTGATCGCATTGCGCATGCCGCGCGCATTTTGTCCGTGGCAATCGGCGCAATGCTGAAGATAAAGTTTCTTGCCGGCGAGAAGTGCGTCCGAATTGCCTTCATAGGGATTTTTCCAGCCGCGCGTCTTTGCCGGCGCCTGTGCGATCACGAGCAGAACGCCGCGATCGTCGGTGGCTCGCTCCCTTTCTCCCGCGGCGCCGACAATGGCGAAGGCAAGCGAAGCGACGAGCAACATCGCCGTTATCAGCGGGCGCGACCGCATCATTGGAATAGGCTCCTCACCTTACGGCCGAAGCCGCTGATTTCGTAGGACACGCCCCAGCGCAGAAGAAAGCGATGCGAATTGTCATTCAGCCCGAAACCGGGCGAAACGGTGAATGAAACTCCATTCGGCAATTCCCACGCGACCAGCGGCGCCAAATAATGCGAGGTGCCGGAGAGCGAGAGCCGAGCCGCCGTGCCGAGTCCTCCATACATTTCGGCGCCCACGACAAAATTCTCGCTGCAGAAATTGCAGCGCTCCGAAGTGGCAGCCAACCGCAGGGGACGGCTCACTCCCACGGCGTAACCAAATTCCCACGGCTGATGGCCCAGATTCTTTTCGCCAATGAAATTCTCGGAGATGTTCCAGCCTCTGTAGTCGCTCGAGAGGATCAGTTTAGTCTCGATCTCGTGGTTGTGTTCTTTGCGCAGCTCAGAATTGGGTTCAGAGAAATCGAATTGATTGTCGAAGCCCACCACTTCTTTGAGCGTCTTGTCTGCTCCGTTCGTGTTTTCGTACTCGACATAGAGCACGGGATTGATCCAGTGCTCGCGCATCAAGGGGCGGAAGCGATTCTCCCAGCGGAACCCTGTGAATAGCGTGCTGTCGTTGAATGTCGATTGAGTGTCGAGGTAGAACTCCGTGGTCCACCAACCCGTCGCGCCGTATTCCAATTCGACCCAGGGAGCGACGAACGCGTTGCCCATCTTCTGCGTCCCGTAGGCGCTGTTGAACTCAACTTCCAGGCTGCCGGGCTCCTCCATGTGGTGGGAGTAGGCGACGAAATAGCGAGTGTCTTGAGCGGGAGTGATGAATGGGAATGTAACTGCGGCAAGCGTAGCGAGCGCGAGGCACAGGAAAAAGCGGAGCCGGGTCAACTAATTTCCTTTCTATCGAAGTGGAAGGCCTCGATTCCAGTTGAAACTGATTTACAACTGCGAACGATATCCCAGTTGAAAACGAGTTGCAACTGGAAATCAACGAAACCGCCACGCTACCCGGCGGACGGTCGTCAAATCATGCCTAAGTGCGGTTTTCTGGGGTCGGAAGGTTGGAGGATTTCGGGTGATTTCTGCTCTGCGAAGGAAGAAAGCGGCGGGCATTGTTATTCCAATGTCCGCCGCCTCACTGATGCTGCTACGGTTTAGAAGTGAAAGCCGATCTCAGCCGTCAGTGCGCGCGGAGTCACATAATGCGTGCCGCTGAAGGTGGAGAGGAAGTTGTACACGGCGTCCTTATTGGCGATGTTGATGGCGGTGAGCCGGACGCTCCATTTGTAGCGATCGCCGTTGAACAGGTTGTCGTGCCCGATGGCCACGTCGAACAAATTACGCGCTTGCACGCGCGGCGGGTTGCGATCGTCGTCCTCGGTACCCGGCAGCGGTATCTTCAACTTCGTGGAACCGTAGTCTGCCGCAGGACAAAGGGAATTGGGGCTGATCGGCGTAGTCGGCGTGGCAAAGACTTTCGTGCCGCTAACGGTGCAGAAGAGCCCGGCCTGAAATTGCTGGTCGGGAGAAAGGATCGAAGCATCCACCACCGTGTCGCTGCCGTTCGGGCCGTTCGAGCAATTTCCTCCGGCGCACGGCACGGGACCGGCAACGAGTCCGCTGTCATAACGCCAGTTGAATCCAACCCACGGGCCGCGCTTGGCGAACTGATATTGCAGATGCGCGGTCAGGTTGAATTTCTCGTCATGGTCAATGCGGAAAGGTGTAGGCACCGCCGACGTGATCGGCACGGCACCCACGCCGCCGATTTGAGGCGTGAAGAATCGCGCGGCCACGCTGGACATCACGACCAGCGCCGTCAGCCCGTGATAGTTTGGAACATTCGCGCGGATCGCGTAACCGGGAATCTTCGAGTTGTTCCACGCGATCGGGAACGTGATCGGCGTGGCGCCCAGGATGCTGAAATCGTAGGCGTTGTGCGTGTATTTCCAGATGTACTCGCCGTCCACAACGAGATATTTGCCGAATGCCTGCTGCAGGCCGGCGTGAAACTCATTACGGTAGCCCGGAGGCAGCGTGCTGGGAGCAATATTTACGGCGCCAGTGGTCGCGTTGGTGCAGCCTTCGCCGGTAGCGGCAAATAAATTCGCCACCACCGCGTCGAGGCATCCGCGGCTCGAAAGTACGAGGTTCTCATTGAACGGTGACTCGAGCGTTCGCGCATACGAGATACGCAGCACGGTATTGCTTTGCTTGATGTTGTAGGCAACGCCGAGCCGAGGCTCGGCCTGCGTGGCTTTCGAGAGGCCGTTGTAGATGTCGCCTCGAATTCCCACGTTGAAGGACCAGTTCTTAACCGTAATCGTGTCCTGGATGTAGAGAGCCAGCTGTTTCACATCCGTGTGGCCGTGAAAAAAGTGCGTGGCGCTCGAAGCAGCGGCGCATCCATCCGCAGCGGATGGTGTCGGCCGCGTGAGATCGATGCAGCCCAGAATCGGGACGAAGCTGGCATTTGCCGCGAACGGCGTGGGATAAAGCGCAGAATTGGTCGAAAGCGCGGTGCCGCATTGCGTCGGATCATTGAGCCCGGGATTTCCGACGAACACAGGAACGCCATTCGCATCAAGACATGGCGCGTTGAGCGTGGGATCGACGATTCCGAAGTGATCGTTCTCAGTAAGAAACGTCTGCTCGTACACCGCTCCGGCTTTCACGTTGTGAATGCCCTTCACGTACGACACGCTTGCGCGAGCGCCCGCATTCGTCAGCGAGCGATCCTGGCTCACGGTTTCCTGCTGGAGATTCGAGGGCCCGAGATCCGCGAAAGGATCGCCGCTTGGATAATAGTTGTAGGCGTCGCGCCGCACGTAGAAGCCCGCAGTCATCACGGTGGTGGAGCTGAATAGATGGTTCCAGGTGGGCGCGACGTTGAACGTGCCGATTTTGGAGCGCTGATCCGTGGGACCAACCACGTTGCCGTTAGGATCGAGTCCGCCGTTCGCCACCACGACTCCGTTCCACGGCGTGGCATTTTGCGCGTCGAACGAATTGGGCGTCTGAAACCAGGAGCGCGTGTAGCCCACGTTCAAGTGCAGCGAGTCTGAGGTGGAGAGTTGATAGTCCACGCGATCGAAGAAATTTTCTTCGTTGCCTTTGTCGTGCATCACGCCGAATTCGGGCGGATCGAGAAATCGTCCGCTATTGAGCCCGCCGACCGCGATGAAATTTCCCCACTTGTCATTTCCGTAGCCGAGATCGAAGCCGCCGGTGGCTGAGCCGAATGAACCATATGAGCCGGTTATGCTGCCGTGCGGTACCTTCTCGCCCAAGCCTGAGCGCGTCGTCACGTTGATCACCAGGCTCGTTTTGTCGCCATACTCCGCCGGTGGCGCGCCGGAAATCACTTCGAGTGACTGGATCGAATCGAGCGGAATCTGATTCGAGAACACTTTGCTTTGCTGGTCGGTGATCGGTTGACCGTCCACAGAAAACGAATTTTCTGCGTGATCGCCGAGGCCGTGGAAGAGGCCGTTGGAATCCGCGGCCACACCCGGCGTCGACAGCGTTACGAGCGAGCTGACTGACGACGACTGGCTTTCGAGCGGAAGCTTATCGAAGAGGGCGCGATCCACGTCCGTGTGAAAAGTCGAATCGTTCTCGATCAAGTCTCCGCCGCCCTCCACCGTAACGGACGAGGAAGACCCTGCCACAGTGAGAGCGACGTTTATCGGCACCGGGACCGATGACCGGACATCGACGTCCTGCGCGTACGCTCCGAATCCTGCTGCCTCAACAGACAGGTGATATGGATTCAGCGGGATGTTCGAAAACGTGAAGCTGCCCGTACTGTCGCTCGTAGTTGAGCGATCGTAGCCGCTCACTGGATTGTGAATCGTGACGGCAGCGCCGGCGACGACGGCGCCGGAAGGATCCTTCACCACCCCGCTGATCGTGCCCGAATTGCCCGATTGCGCGAAAAGAACGGCTGCGTGCAGAAAAACACCCAGACTCAAAAATGAAAATAGCCGGAATACGAAATTCCTGTGCATTTCTCCTCCATCTCGTTAAGGCCCAGCGATATGGGCAGGTTCGGCTGCGTGGATAGGGCCGCAAATAAACGCGGTGGCCGATCTCAAATCGACGTCAACGCGAGATCAACACAACGAGCCAGTCAGTTTTTGCGGTTTGGAAAACTATGCGGATGGAGGGCCGCGAGAAGAAAGCCGGTGAACGACGACTTCGAGCGCAGGCTCAAAGGAAAGATTTACGGCCAGCCGGTTAACAACTTCCGGCATAGGTAACGCGTTGCCGTGAGAGAAATCGACCGTGACCGAATGTGCGAAATGGCACACACGGCAGTGCTGGTCTTCAAATGTTCGGCTGTGCCAGTGTCCCGCGGCCTGAAGGCCGAAAGACAATACCGCCACAGCCACGAGAACGGCTAACAGCCTGTGTGCTGTACGGCGGGAAATATGCACCCTTACACTCCTTTCTCTAGCAATCGTACTTAGACGCACGCCAGCCTGCAATAGTCGCGCGATCCTGCATGCTTATTTCATCGGGGCCGCAGCACAATGGCACGCCATCAGACCTGCAGCACGTCGCCATCGCGCGCCACCATTTCGTACAGCACCGGATTCACAAAAAATCCGAGAAGCAGCCGCGACACGAGCCCTGCAACTATCACGATCGCAAAGGGCTTCTGCGTGTCCGAGCCGATGCCGGTGGAAAGCGCAGCCGGCAAAAGGCCCAGGCAGGCGACGAGCGCCGTCATCATGATCGGCCGCAGGCGCAGCAGCGAAGCTTCGCGCGTGGCCGTGCGAATATCTTTATTTTCGAGCCGCAGCTTATTGATATACGAAACGAGGATTACGGCCGTTTCCACCGAAACGCCCATCAGCGCCAGCAGACCGAGCACGGAAGAAACGCTGAAAGGCGTGCGCGTGAGTTTCAGGGCGATCAACGCACCGACAGGCTCGGTCATTATCACTCCGAGCGCGATCGTCACCGGGAATTTGAAATTGCCGTACAGCGCGAACAAGATGAGAAAAATCAAAAGCAGCGCCAAAGGTCCTACCACCTCGAGCTGCTGCTTCGCTTCGAGGAGTTCGGTGTATTCGCCGCCCCAGTCGATGCGATAGCCGGCTGGAAGGGATTTTGTGATATCCGCGATGGCCCGCTGGCCGTCGCGCACGGCGCGTTCGAGATCGCGTCCCTCGATGCTGTACTGCACGCCAATGTAGCGGGAATTGTTTTCGCGGTAGATAAAGGAAGCGCCGGTTCCTTCCTGGATGTCGGTGAGCGACGAGAGCGGAATCTGCTGCCCGCTGGGCGTGCCCACGAGCAGATTGGCGATCTGCTGCGCGTTCTCGCGGAACTCCGGCTTCATGCGCACCACGAGATCGAAGAGCTTCTCGCCTTGAATCACCTGTGTTGCCGCCTGGCCGCCCACCGCGGCCTGCACTACCCCTTCCACGTCCGCCACATTTACGCCGTAACGCGCGATCTTCTCGCGATTCACCTGGATCAATAGGCTCGGCTGGCCGAGTTCGCGCACCACGGTGAGTTCCGTGAATCCGGGGATCTTCGATAGCCGCCGCTTGATCTCGAGTGCTTTATCCTGCAGCACGTTCAAGTCAGACCCGTAAATCTTCACCGCGAGCGCGCTCTTCAGCCCGGTGAGCGCTTCGTCCACGGCATCCTCCGCCGGCTGGGTGTAGTTGAAAATCACGCCGGGATAGGCTTCGAGTTGCTTCTGCAGATCGGCAATCAGCGCGGGTTTATCGTGAACGGAACTCTTTTCCCACGAAGGATCCTTGTAAGGTTTCAGCCCCACATAAAATTCGCAATTGAAGAAGCCGGTGGGATCTGTGCCGTCATCCGGACGGCCCAACTCGGAGCCGACTTCCGTCACCTGGGGATACTTAGCGATCAGCGCGCGAATCTGCGGCGCGAACTTGCTCGCCTCTTCGTACGAAATCGTGTACGGCAGCGTGGCGCGCACCCACAGCGCTCCTTCGTCGAGATGCGGCATGAACTCGCCGCCGATGAAAGGAACGAGAAGCAGCGTCGCGCCGAAAATTAGACTGGCCACGATCATCGTGGTCTTCGGATGGTCGAGGCACCACGTCAGCTCCTCCCCATATTTCTCCTTGATCCATTCGAACGGCTTGTTCCGCCGCTCGCGCACGCCTTTCTTGAACCAGTACGAACACATCACCGGCACGAACGTCAGCGTGAGGATCAGCGCGCCGACGAGCGCCACGGACATCGTGTCCGCCATGGGGTGGAAGAGCTTGCCGGAGGGACCGCTGAGCGCGTAGATCGGAATATAACCGGCGATAATCACCGCCACGGAATAGAAAATCGGCCGGTCAACGTCCTTTGCCGCTTCCAGAATCACTTTGTGGAGGTCGTACTTCTGGCCTTCGCGTTCGCCCAGCACGCGGAAAACGTTCTCTACCATCACCAGCGTGCCGTCGATCACGATTCCGAAATCGATTGCGCCGATCGAGAGCAGGTTCGCCGCCACGTCGTGCGCGTGCAGAAAGATAAACGCGAAAAGCAGCGCGAGCGGAATCGTCAACGCCACAATCAGCGCTGCCCGAATGCTTACCAGGAAAAAAATCAGCACGATGAGAACCAGCACCATCCCGCGCAGCAGGTTCGCCTCCACCGTGTCCGTGGTGAGCCGCACCAGATCGCTGCGATCGTAGAACGGGCGCACCTTGATATCCGGCGGCAGAATGTGCTCGTTGATTTCCTTCGTTTTTGCCTGGACGCCTTGCAGCACGGTCTGGGTCTGCTCGCCGCGGCGCATCAGGATCACGCCTTCCACCGCGTCGTCCACTTTGTTGAAACCGAATTCACCGAGCCGCGGCGCGTGCCCGATCGTCACGTCACCCACATCACGGATGCGCACCGGGACGCCGTTCTGCGTTCCTACGATCACGCTGGCGATATCCGCCTGGTCGCGAATCAGTCCCAGTCCACGCACGTAGTAGAACTGGCCACCCTGCGAATAAAATCCGCCGCCGGTATTGGCGTTGTTGATTCCAAGCTGCGTCACCACTTGCGGCACTGTGACGTGATAGCCATACAGGCGGGCCGGATCGAGAAGCACCTGATACTGCATCACTGTGCCGCCAAATCCCGAATCGTCCGCCACACCGCGTACCTGCTTGTACTGCCGCTCGATCACCCAATCCTCGTAGGTCTTTAGCTCCTGCGGCGAACGATCCGGACTTTCCAGCACATAGCGATAAACGAGACCGGAAGGACTGAAAAGCGGCGCCATCGAAGGTTGCACGCCCATCGGCAAATTCGGCTGCACATCGCTCAGCCGTTCGAAAACCACCTGCCGTGCGAAGTAGTCGTCGGTTCCTTCGTCAAACGTGAGCCGCACATCGGAGAGCCCGTAGAGCGAAATCGAACGCATCACATCCATCTTCGGCGCGCCGTTCATCTCCACTTCGATTGGCAACGTCACCAGCCGTTCGATTTCCTCCGCAGCGTGCCCGGGCCACTGCGTGATCAACTCCACTTGCGGCGGTGCCAGGTCCGGATACGCGTCCACCGGCATTCGCTTGAAGGAAACAGCTCCGCCTACGGCCACGAAGGCCGTCAGCATCAGAACCAGGAAGCGCTGCCTGAGGGAGAATTGGACGATGCGATGGATCATGTTTTCGTTGTTGGTGTTGCGGCA
>Ga0210394_10000408_pt1 | contig 93575 bp, 102 predicted proteins | sample IncBWC12MmetaG_FD_160121 | JGI IMG/M metagenome (GOLD analysis project Ga0210394, IMG submission 160121) | Forest soil microbial communities from Barre Woods Harvard Forest LTER site, Petersham, Massachusetts, United States - Inc-BW-C-12-M | ecosystem: Environmental > Terrestrial > Soil >...
TCCTTTCGGCTTATACTACTCATGGCCATATTGTCTTCCTCCCAGAAAACAGTATGGCCTTTTTGGTAACCGTTATTTATGACTGACCGTAGTAGCTTTCGGTAACTTTATTTTTGACGGATATCGGACCTCTTGTGAATGACGGGCGCATCTGTTACAATAGTTGAGTAACATAATTAAGCAGGTCGGGACTAGAATCCTCCTTGCGATCACCCGTGTAGGGCTCGCCGGGCACCCAGACTCAAGATAAAGGATAAGAAAAGGAGTACTCTTTATGGCTACAGTTGATGTAGATATCAAACAATTACTAGAAGCAGGGGCGCATTTTGGTCACAAAACCGCTCGTTGGCACCCTAAAATGGCACCTTACTTGCATAGCAAGCGCGGTGGCACGCACATTATCGATCTGACAAAGACTGTCGAGGGTTTGGATGATGCTTTGGCATTTTTGGCTCAAACGGCGGCCGCTGGCAAGCAAATCTTGTTGGTTGGCACGAAGCGTCAGGCTCAGGATATTATCAAAAAAGCTGCCATCGAAACCAATCAACCTTACGTCACTGAGCGTTGGTTGGGCGGTATGCTTACTAACAGTAACACCATCGGTGGTCGCATCAAGCACCTCAAAGACCTCGAAGAGCGTATGGGCAATGGCGAACTGGCCAACAAGTACAACAAGCTCGAAGTCCAGCGCTTCCAGGAAGAAATCGAAGAATTAAACCGCCTGTACGGTGGCATTAAAGACATGAACAGTAAGCTTGGTGCCGTATTTGTTGTCGATGTTATCGATGACATCAACGCCGTTCGTGAAGCTCGCAAACTCGGTGTGCCTATTGTGGCTATGGTCGACAGCAATGCTGATCCAACACTCGTCAATTACCCAATTCCTTGCAACGATGACGCTATCAAGGCGATCCAGCTGATTGTTGATTACGTCCAAAAAGCCATCGAAATTGGCAAAGCTAAAGTTAAAACCGTTGAGGCTCCAGCAACCGCTGGCGCAGCCGATGACAAGCTAACCACAGCCGTAAAAGTAGGAGAATAATTACATGGCGATTGATATTGCAGAAATTAAGCGACTCAAAGACCTTACCGGTGTTGGTTTGACCGATGCCAAAAAGGCACTCGAAGAAGCCAATGGTGATTTTGATGCAGCCCTTGCTGCAATGCGCAAAAAAGGTATGACCAAGGCCGAAAAGCGTGGCGAAAAAGAAGCCCGCGAGGGCCAGATTGGCACCTATAACCACGACGGCCGCATTGGCGTGTTGGTTGAACTTAACTGCGAGACCGATTTCGTAGCCCGCGGTGAGACATTCGCCGCACTACTCAAGGACGTTGCAATGCACATTGCCGCTTCGTCACCAGTCTACGTAAGCACCGATGACATCCCCGAAGCCGACCGCGACGCTATCAAAGCTGAATTTGTTGAAAAAGCTACCGCCGAAGGCAAGCCAGCCGAAATGGCCGAAAAAATTGTCGAAGGCCAGCTCAAGAAGTATTTTGCTGAGCGTTGCTTGCTTGATCAGCCATTCATCAAGAATCCCGACATCACCGTTGGTGACCATGTAAAGCAGAACGCCGCATTGATGAACGAAAACGTCGTTGTGCGCCGCTTTAGCCGCATTGCACTTGGCGAAATCGCGTAATGGACTATCGCTCTTAGTTTTTGAACCATGACTAGCCAGCTTGTTGGACCGCAAACTCCAGAGCTTGATTTTGAGCAGCGCGTGGGGATGCTGGGCTTTAACGATGGTGATCGGGCATGGTTGAGTCAATTAACCGAAGAAAACATCTCTGTTACCTGGATGCAAATGGCCAACGATCTGGCACTGGCAGACAGTAGGGTCAATCCTTTTAAAAAGCATCTGGATCCTCAAGAGGACTGGGTGCGTTCGTACCTATACGAAGGGCTGTTGGGCTTTTCCGATCCAGAATCACCAATGTATCGAGCGTACGGTGATTTTAGTGAGAGTCAGCAGTCGCTTGTGCCTATTGCTAGCTTTGCCAGGGTTATGAGGACGGTTCACGGTGAGGGTGTTGGCGTGCTCCAGGCGAGTATGACCTACCCTGACGTGTGGTCGTCGCTGCCCGCCGTGGTTCGTGAACGTATAGTCGACGTAAAAGATGTTATGGGCGAGGATGATGGGTTGGCGGCAATAGAAAGTTCGGCCAGAATATTATCCTACGCGCGCTGCGCCAAAAGACTCGATCTATTTCTAAAGGCTGCCGGTACACGTGGTTGGCCTGAGGAATCGGCTCGTCGATTACTTCTTGATTGGCCACTAGTTGTGGTGAGTCAGTCCGAGGAGCGAATGGCACTCTATGCTCAATATTTTGCGCAATTTGGCAGTGGGGAGCATACAGCACCGCAGATTCGTGAGCTTTTGATGGTGCATCCCGATAGACATCTTGTAGCAATCCAGGCTGGTATTCCGCGCTACACCAGAGGCTATATTAGAAAGGCCACTCAGGGCATGACTATCGAGCAGTGCCGACAAACGGCAGTTGACATTATTGCCGACCCAAAGCGGAGTTACGGTCTTGGCACTGCAATTATTGACGCGCACCAACGATTTCACGCTAGCCCCAAGCGCCCGGCCCGATTAATCGCCTAAAGGCATTACGGTTATACTGCATAATTCATGCCCGCACATCCGTATCCAACAGTTGCCGAACGGGGTGTGGTACGCCTATAATAGAGGCCAGTAGAGACTATTATGACTTTGAAAAGACCCTGAAAGGCAATTAGTATGAATCCAAACCAAATCCCCAGTGATGCAAGTACCAAATTTAGCGCTGCTGCAGAGCATTTTGAAGCCGATTTAAAGAAGTTACGAACGGGCCGAGCCAGCGCCGGTATGCTTGATGGTGTGATGGTGCAGGCTTATGGTGTACCGACACCGCTCAATCAAGTGGCAACTGTCACCGCACCAGAAGCCCAGTTAATTCAAATTTCACCGTTTGACCCTACAAACATCCAGGCGATTGCCAGCGCAATTCGTGATAACCCTACTTTAGGACTCAATCCATCTGATGATGGACGGGTGGTGCGAGTACCAATTCCGGCATTAACCGAAGATCGCCGCCGCGAAATTAGTAAACAAGTTGGTCAGAAACAAGAAGACTGCATGGTTACGCTGCGCAACATTCGTCACGATGCTATGGACGCCATAAACGCTCAGAAAAAAGATAAATCCATTGGCGAAGATGATGCCAAGCGACTCGAAAAACAAGTTGATGACGCTATGAATAAGATTAAGCTGGAAATTGATGCTGCCGCCAAGGCAAAAGAACACGAAATCATGTCATTATAGGTGTATAATATACGGACATGTCTGAACCTTCGGAATCTGTTAGTAAATCTGTTGTCCCGCGTCATCTTGGATTGATCTTGGATGGTAACCGTCGCTGGGCTCGCGAAAATGGCGTGCCAATCGCCGAAGGTCATCGCCAGGGCTTTTTGAATACCAAAAAACTTGGCCGCTCGTTGTTTGATCAAGGCATCGAATACGTTTCGGCCTACGTATTTTCGACCGAAAACTGGCAGCGTTCGGCCGACGAGGTCAAACAGCTCATGAAACTGTTTATGTGGGTCGCCAAACACGAGGCCAAAGAACTTCACAAGGACGGCATACGTCTGCGGGTGATTGGTTCGCGGCTACGCTTGGGTAAATCATTGGTTAAAGCCTTGCACGAAGCTGAAGAACTGACCAAAGATAATACTCGTGGCACACTGCTATTATGCCTTGATTACGGAGGTCAGCAAGAAGTTGTTGATGCCATCAAGGAACTTGCTGCAAATGGCGTTAATCCGGCGGATATTACGTCCGAACTTATCAGCGAGCATCTGTACGCACCAGATGTACCGCCAGTTGATTTGATTATCCGGACTTCGGGCGAGCAGCGTTTGAGTAACTTTATGCTGTGGCGTGCTGCCTATAGCGAGCTGATGTTTACGAAATCCTATTGGCCTGATTTTAGCGAAACCGAACTTCGCGGTATGCTCACAGAATATAGCACCCGAAAACGTCGCTTCGGCGCCTAGCACCGTTCTGGACGGATTCTTTAAGCACAGCCCGGAAGTTACGCGGGCCTACGGTAGCATTCTGCTTTCTGCCAGAGGGAACATTACATTTTATTCTCAGCGTAGAACAGGTATAATAAATGCTAATGTCTCTGTTTCTTTTGATCTTGGGTGTCGTGTTGTTTATTGGCCTAGTAGTGGTACACGAATGGGGTCACTTTATCATGGCACGCCGCAACGGCGTGAAAGTCGAAGAGTTTGGTATTTTCTTTCCACCACGGCTGTATTCGCACAAAACCAAGGGTGGTTGGCTGTTTACGATTAACCTTTTGCCGCTCGGTGGATTCGTAAAATTAAAGGGTGAACATGATAGTGACACAGCCAAAGGCTCGTTCGGTGCGGCCAGCTTAGCAGCAAAGAGCAAAATTATGGCGGCTGGTGTGGTGATGAACTTCGTCGTTGCCATAGTTTTACTGATGATTGTTGCTCTGATTGGCATGCCGCAGTTGGTGCCCAATCAGTTTACGGTGAAGAGTGATACTAAAGTGGTCAGAAGTGAAGTAATCACAACCTATGTTGATCCTGGCTCGCCGGCATCTAGGGCAGGGCTCAAGTCGACTGATGTTATCTCGTCAATAAGCGCGCCAGGCCAAAAAACAGCTCTCATCGGCACGCCCGATCAGCTGAAGGTTGCCACCAAACATTTTGCTGGTCAAAAAGTCGCGGTTAATTATTCGCGTGGTGGCGTTCAGCATACTGGTACCACGACGTTACTAAGCAATAAGGTCGTAGAAGCCAGCCAAAAAACGGATAATCCCAAAGGCCAGCTTGGCGTTGTGCCAGCGCCGTACAGTTTGCAGCGTTCAACGTGGTCGGCGCCAGTCGTGGCCATCGGTCTGACTGGGCAGTTTGCAGTGCTGACGTTCCAAGGTGTTGGCCACGCACTGGCTGGTTTGGGTAGTATTATTGCTGGCAGTATTACCGGTAACACTGGTGCTCGACAGCATGGCCAGGCTGCGGCTTCTGCAGTGAGTGGGCCAGTCGGTACCTATGCCATTTTGCAATTGGGCAGCTTGCTTGGGTATCAGTTTATCTTGATGTTAATTGCCATTATCTCGTTGTCGCTAGCGGTGATGAACATCTTACCAATTCCTGCGCTCGATGGCGGTCGATTGTGGCTGACGCTCATCACACGCGGCATTAGAAAGCCGTTGACGGCAAAGCTTGAAGAACGAGTCAATGCTACTGGTTTTGCATTACTACTAGTGCTCATCATTGCAATTACCGTTGTTGACGTAAGGCGATTCTTCTAAATGGCAGAAGTCTCTAATTACAGGTATGTATGAAACAGCAAACGACAGATCTTTCTAAGATCGAAATTGCCGCAAAAAAGAAATCGGGGATTCCATGGAGCCCATGGCTAGCAGTGGTATTTGTGGTAGTAGTTTATTACTTGTCGCAGATTTTGGCCGGTCTGGTGGTCTCGATTTATCCGGCACTGCAACACTGGTCGCGAAGCCAGGCTAATAGTTGGTTGCAGCAGTCCATCTGGGCGCAGTTTATTTATATAGTCCTGGCCGAAGGCCTCACACTCGGTGCGATCTATGCATTTTTACGTAGTTGCAAGGTCAGTCTGCGGACAATTGGACTGATAAAACCGCACTGGAAAGATCCTGTCAGGGGGCTGCTGATGCTACCACTATACTTTGTGACGTATCTGATTGCAGTGGAGCTCGTACATGTGTTGATTCCGGCTATCAATGTTAGTCAGTCACAAGACATCGGTTTTACGAATGTGTACGGCTTCGGTAGTCTGTTCGTAACGTTCATTAGCCTGGTTATCTTGCCGCCGATAACAGAGGAAATCATGGTGCGTGGCTTCTTATACACGAGTCTTAAAAAAGGCTTGCCACAGATTGGTGCCGCTTTGGTTACCAGTGTTATCTTCGCCAGCGCACACTTGCAGGCAGGCAGCGGTAACCCACTCCTATGGATCGCCGCCGTCGACACCTTCATCTTGTCGCTGTTTCTAATCTACTTGCGCGAAAAAACCGGCGGCCTTTACGCCTCCATGACCCTCCATGCTCTCAAAAACTTCATCGCCTTCGCCAGCTTATTCATTTTCCACTGGAAGTAGTTTTCTAGATTACCAAAATTAACAGATGTAAAGGCGATACCCTAGGTACTAGGCATTATGGCAGAGGTAATCTCCAAGTCATGTCATTAACATTTTATCTGATATTTTGCCAATTTGTAGTATAATATAAAGTATATGAGTGGATTGATTTATCCAGGAATGGAAGTGCTTGGTGATCGCCAGACGGCGGAAGCGTGTAGCGAGGCCTTTATACGTGCCCAGGATTTCAGGCAATTTCCATTGCAAGCCGAAGAAGGCAATCCTGATTACCCGCCTGAACCTTCCTATATTGGTGCGCTGGCGATCGCGTATCTTGATGACGACGGTAACGTTGGGCGCAAGTTTGCAATGTTTCCAAGAAGCGAGCCGGGCTCTGATCCTGAGGCTATTGGCGAATGGTTCAAGCGAGACTACGGCTCGTTGATAGGAGCATTACACGGCATGCGTACGAATATCGAGGCGGGTGTTAGCCAGCCAGTTGCTCAGGCGGGGCTGCAGGAATATGCACAGGCGGCTATACAGCAATCACGTAAAGTTGGTTTACGAACGGTTGCAGCTTTTAGTTTATATACCGCCGTAGAGGCACCCCATAAACATTACTCAATGATGCTTATTTCTCGTGCCGCTGCGACCGAGATACCTCTTATGCAGCGAGAGGAAATCATCGATGTGCGTAATCTTGTTGGTGCCTCAACTTTTGACGCGGCAATTGCCGAAGACTCAACGGAGGAATCCATCAAAAAGCTCATGCAGAATCATGCCGATACTGAAATCTTTGCGTTTTTTGCGGCCGCACTGCTATTACCTGATGTTGCCAAGATTGATGCTATGACTGCGCAACTCGCGGCATATTATGCGGCACGGCCGCATTCTAAAACACCGGATACACCAACTACTACGGTTGATCAGACATTACGTCGTCGTGCCGAAAAAGATCGTCGTCGAAAGCGACGCTAAATCGCCACGGTTCTTACACGAACCTAGTTCCAGCCAAGCCAGCCATGGTAAGTGCAACGATGTTCTCAGTCCTACCGTGGGCAATCACTAGCTCCACACCATACTCCTGGCAAACCTCGCCCACATCCAATTTTGTGATTGCACCGCCGGTGGTACCTGCATCGTGGGTATCCACAACTAAGTGTCTGTACGCGGCGACGTCTTCAATAACCGAAACAACCGAGCTTGCATCGTTCACATCCGCTAGTATGCCACCGACATTACTAAACATTCTGGCCTGAATGCCTTCGTCGAACAGTCCCGATGTCGCCGCCTGTTTTGCTAAAGCGCCCAGTGAGTAGTCGTTATTTTGATATTTGCTATCCGTGCCAAGCAGGGCATGGTTGCCGTTCACAATCGCTACGCCACCACTGGTGGCGAAGTCTAAAATATGATCTAATCCACCGGCCACGTCCATTTCTGCTTCCGTGACCAAAAATGCCTGTGTATCACGGTCGATCGCTGCTTGCCAGGTATCGATAACCCGCGATGCTGCTTGTGCGCCAAGCCTATTTCGAGCAAATGCCGTGATCACAATCGCACCCCAACCTTGTGCTGTTAGCTTGTTTATCTGTCTACCGTGCGAATCAATGCAGGCGGTGTCAATTTCGTACCTGCCGGTTGTTGTTTCATGGGCAATTAAACTCGAACTATATTTTCCAATAAATAACTTATTAACTTCTTTCATCACGAATGTTCCTTACAAGCGCAGACAAGGAGTCGGGCATAAAAATACCCCTTGGCCGGGGTGTCTGTGCTTGTTTGTACTAGTTTGTTGAAAGATATATCAAAACACCCGGCTGCTACATGGGCAGCGGACGGGGTAATACAGATGCGGTGTATTGATAGTGGTAATTCATATCGTGGTAACTATAGCGCACAGCAAATTATTTGTCAAATAAGACAAAATAGTATTTAAAATAATATCTATGCTTTTGCAAATATTGCGCAATGGTTCTGCTTGTGTCATACTCATCGCTGTCATGATACGCAAAGCTACATTTGCCGCATACCTCCCGCAGCCACCCATTGGGGTATAGTTTTCTATTCTTTTGAAAATGTATGCCTCTCGAAAAACGAGAGGTTTTTTATTTCGTAACGCCACCTGGGCAACAGTACTGTAGAATTAATAACAGATAAGGGAACAAACCATATGAAAGTCTCGGAACTATTTACTAAAACTAGCAAAACAGCACCAGCGGACGAAGTTGCCAAGAACGCGCAGCTCCTCATTCGAGCTGGTTTTGTGCATAAAGAAATGGCTGGTGTGTACACGTTTCTGCCACTCGGCCTTCGGGTGCTCGAAAATATCTGTACGATTATTCGCGAGGAAATGGACGCAGTGGGCGGCCAAGAACTCAAGTTAACAACCTTGCAAGATCCTGAAATCTGGAAAAAGACCGGCCGTTGGGACGACGAGGCGGTAGACGTTTGGTTTAAGACTAAACTAAAGAACGAGAGCGAACTCGGCCTTGGTCCAACGCACGAAGAGCCGTTGGTACGGGCTGTACAGCCTTTTGTAAATAGCTACAAAGATCTGCCATTTTTGGCCTACCAAATTCAAACCAAATTCCGCAACGAAACTCGTGCCAAAAGTGGCGTGATGCGTGGTCGCGAATTTCTGATGAAAGATATGTACAGTTTTGCCCGAACACAACAAGAGCACGATGAACTGTACGAAAAAATCAAACAAGCATATTTTAGAATTTTTGAACGTCTAGGTATTGGCGAGCAAACCTTTTTGACATTTGCCAGTGGCGGTATGTTTAGCCAGTATAGTCACGAATTTCAGACCATAACCGAAGCAGGTGAAGACACAATCTATGTTGATCGTGCTAAGAAAATCGCCGTGAACGAAGAAGTATACAATGACGAAGTACTAGCCGAACTGGGCCTAGATCGCAATACGCTTGAGACGGTTCGTGCCGCCGAAGTGGGCAATATTTTTACGCTTAAAGACAAATTTTCAAAGCCGCTTGACCTGGTGTTTACCGATGAAGGCGGCAAAGAACAGGCCGTACTCATGGGCTGCTATGGCGTTGGTCCATCACGCCTAGTTGGCGTCATTACCGAACTACTGGCCGATGAAAAAGGCTTGGTCTGGCCGGAAGCAATCGCGCCATTTACGGTGTATCTTGCAGTTCTTGGTGACAATAGTGATAATAATCACGTACGAAAAGTGGCAGATGAGTTATATTCAGAATTGACATCAAATGGTGTTGGAGTACTATATGATGACCGAGATGTCCGACCAGGCGAAAAATTCGCTGACGCGGACCTGACAGGTATTCCGTACCGCATTGTGGTCAGCGACAAAACTGTCGCCGCGAGCTCATATGAGGTCAAAAAGCGCACCGAAGCGCAACCAGAGCTCATGAACAAAGACCAGGTACTCAAGATGGTACAGAGTTAGCGTTAATTTATAAGAGTTATTTAGAACCTTTCCATTCTATGAGTGAGTTCGGGCGGTTACTATAGGGCTAGGTTACGAGGTATTCTATATCGAATACCTGGGAAGCCAGACCTTGGTACGGCCAAGCTGCGGTAGTAGATGGAAAGATTCCAAATGAGGCCCAAACGGGTATAAGGAGAGCGTCAAATGAAAAAATTATTCCGACTGACTAGTGAAGGTATCGCCGAACTCGAAGCAGAGCTGGTGACTTTGTTTGCTAAGCGCCCAGTTATTGCTGATTCCATTAAGACTGCTCGTGAACTCGGTGATCTTTCCGAAAACGCCGAATACCAATCGGCCCGTGCCGAACAAGAGCGCAACGATGCTCGTATCGATGAAGTTGAACACATCTTGCAAAATGTCGAAGTTATCAAAGCACCAAAAAGCGATGGTAAAGTTGTGCTCGGTTCTCGTGTTACCCTAAAAAATGATGGTAAAAGCAAAGAATTCCAGGTAGTTGGTACTGTAGAAGCCGATCCACTAAACGGCAAAATCTCCGACGAATCACCAATTGGCCAAGCTTTGCTTGGCAAAAAACTCGGCGAAGAAGTCGAGATCAAAACCCCAGCCGAAACCAGTTGCTACGAAATTGTCTCTATAGCCTAAATATTTTCTATGGCTGATCTCAAAAAGCTGATTGCTGGAATCATCATGGTGGGCATTGGCCTAGCCCTAATACTGAGCGCTGGCCAAACCATGGCTGCTATTGGCGCAATCATCGGTGTTGTTGGTGCTGGCATTGTGGTGTTCGTGTTGTCTCGCGGCTATTTTTAGCGCGCTATAGCTCGCTGTAATAGCAGATGTTTGGGCAGGCATTTAGTCTACGCAGAACGCTGTCTTGCTCAAATATGTTAAAGCTGCTATACTCGCCCGGAAATGAACTACCAAATTGTTCAAACTAGTATTGTTATAAAGCCCAAGCTCCGGTCGTAGTACCCTCGGGCTGTTCATCTAATTCAAAAAATTCTCCCGGTACTACGACTTCACAGGTTAGACGGGAGATTTTTTTAATTGAAGAGGAATTTTAGGTAAATATAATGACGGCAGAACATATAAGTGAGGTACTGCAGCCCAGCGTGCAGTTTGAAGAACCGCTGGTGGCAAAATTCGGCGGCACATCGATGGCTCGCCCAGAAATAGTGGCTCAGCACACAGAGACCGGGTATGACGTACCCGATGTAGTTGTGGTGTCGGCGCCAGGCACAGATGAAACGCATCAAACAAAAGTAACGGATATGCTGCTTGGCTACGCCGCTGGGGAAGTGCAGGCGGCAGACATTCAAAGCAGGTTCTTGGATTTACTGGCGAGTGCTGGTACTGGCGAGAACGAAGCCTGTCAGGCCGTCGTGACAAATATTCCAGCCGATTTGGAGGCCTGGACAGCGGCCGGCGATCCGGTACAAGCGCTGGGCGAGTATTGGTCGGCACGGTTGTTTGCGATCCAGACAGGCCGAACATTTGTTGATGCCCGTGAGCTGATTGCGTTTGATATCGACGGACAGTTTAATGAATTATGGACAACGGCTAATATCCAGTCGCGATTACACGCAGACGAACGTTACGTAGTACCCGGCTTTTACGGTCGTTCAGCAGATGGACATGTGCAGGTTTTTCCACGTGGTGGATCTGATATTACAGGGGCAATTATCGCCAAAGTCCTAAATGCACGGCGCTACGACAATTGGTCAAATGTACCAGGATTTATGACGGCCGATCCTCGAAAGGTCGATCCGGAAGTTGATCCAGCACGGTTGCTGGACAAAAGTACCTACCGTGAATCACGCGAGATGAATAATGGTGGTACGGAGCTATTGCACCGAGCGGTGATTAGTCATCTGAACGGCACGGGCATCCCAACCATCATGCGCAATACGTTTGGCGAGCCCGGAAACTATGGCACGGAAATTGTCGATACGCTGGATAGTTGGCAGGAAAGACCAGTCATGGCGGTGACTGGCCGGGACGACATATTGGCGTTAACACTGCACCAGTTTGGTTTAAATGAAGAAGTTGGCGCTACGGCTTTCTTGTATGATGCGCTTAAAGACGCCGCGGTGTCATACGAACACGCCGCAACTGCTACCGATGATATAGCACTGTACATACCCGGTTTTAAAGAAAATCTGGCAGCAGTGCAGGGCATTATTCGTGCGTTGGAACGCACGGGGAGAACATTTAACGTGCAGCAAGTTGGTTTGTTGCACGTAGTTGGCGAAGGCTTGGCAAAATCGAATATCTTGCGGCTACGGACGCTTGGCAGGGTGGCGACTGCACTGGCCGACGAAGGTATCGAAGGTCTTGGCGGCACCGATGTTGCTTCGAGTGCAACATTAACAATTTTTGTGCGTCCAGAAGCCGTACCGCACGCAATTCGCACGGTTCACAGAGCGCTCGGTTTAAGCGCGCTAGCTAACAGATAAACATTTCGATATACTGGAGGACAACATGGCAACACTCAAAGACTATCGCAACGAACGCTTGCGTAAACTGGAAGAATTAAGGCAGCTGGGGATTAATCCCTATCCGGCAAAGACCGAGCGCACCAACACACTGGCTGAGATTACAGGCAAGTTCGATGACTTGCAAGGTCAGCAGGTGCAGGTTGTGGGGCGGGTGCAGAACATCCGTCGCTTTGGCAAAATTGCCTTTTTGGTGGTTCGTGACATGTCGGGCTCGTTGCAGCTTTTTTTGTCAGCCGATAAGGTCCAGTCACTAGACGCTGCCAATAGCCAGCTAGGTTTTGAGCAGATTCCGCTGATTGATACGGGTGATTTTATTCAGGCCGAAGGTCCGGTGATTAAAACCCAAACTGGTGAGATTTCGGTTGAAGTCCAGAAGCTTCGCATTCTAACCAAGAGCTTACGTCCCATGCCACTTACTCACGAAGGCTTTACGAACAAAGAAGAGCGCTTACGCCGCCGTTACATCGATATGAATGTAAATCTTGATGTGCGCGAGCGTTTTATTCGTCGCAGCAAGTTCTGGCAAGCTACGCGTGATTTTCTGAACCAACGCGGTTTTACAGAGGTAAACATTCCAGTTTTGGAGCACACGACGGGCGGAGCGGATGCAAACCCATTTGTGACACACATGGATGCACTCGACCAAGATTTTTACCTGCGTATTAGCCACGAATTACCGCTGAAGCGCTTACTGGGTGCTGGGTTCGAAAAAGTCTACGACATTGGCGCACGCTTCCGGAACGAAAACTACAGCGATGAGCATTTGCCCGAACACGTGGCTATGGAATGGTATTGGGCGTTCGCCGATTGGCGCGATGGCATGCAGTTCCAAGAAGACCTATTCAAATACGTTTTGCAGGAAGCTTTTGGTACGCTTCAGTTCAGGCTCGGTGAGTTTGAAGTCGATCTTTCAAAACCATGGGAAGAATGGGACTATGCTGAAACGATTCAAAAACGCTACGGTATTGATCCGTTCAATTGTACGCTCGACGAAGTTAAAAAGGCTTTGGCCGATAACAAACTCGAAGTCGAACAAACCGAAAACTTGCCGCGTGGTATCGATAAGCTCTGGAAAAATATTCGTAAAGACGTTGTTGGTCCTGTTTGGCTCATTAATACGCCAACCTTTGTTAGTCCGCTGTCCAAAGTAAACCCTGATCGCCCAGAAACCACGCAGCGTGCCCAGGTGGTGATTGCTGGATCGGAGCTATGTAATTTGTTTTCAGAATTGAATGATCCCATCGATCAGCTAAACCGTTTTACGGAACAGCAGCGGATGCGCGACAGTGGTGACGACGAAGCCATGATGCTCGATATCGATTTTGTAGAAATGCTGGAATACGGCATGCCGCCGGCTTGTGGTTTGGGCTTTAGTGAGCGTGCTTTTTGGATTTTTGAAGGTGTTTCTGCCCGCGAAGGCGTCGTCTTCCCACAACTCCGTCACGAAATCGACGAAGTTACCAAGGCGATCTACCCAGAACTCAATTTCTCTCAGATTGCTAGTAAAAATACCGGAAGAGCCAACATCCTATCGCCAAGCAGCGACCGTATGAGCGAAGAGCATCGTAATGCCTATAAGATGGTCGTGATTTTAAATAAACAGATCGAAACCGGTCGTGCCATGAACGCTGCCGCCCACGCCGTGTCGGGTTTTGTGGGGACGCTGCAGAACCTAGAACAGCTCGATTACTTAGAATATCGCGACAAAACTGGCGAATTTGATGCCGTGATTTCACATCACCCAACTATCATCTTGCAGGCTAGTGATGCTAAAGATTTGCTTAAAGCTTACCGCAAGGTGAACGCCGCCCATCTGCCAAATAATGCCTTTATCGAAACCATGACTATCGGCTCATCCTACGAAGAATTAGACATCCTAAAAGAGAAAACCACCGACGAACTAGATTTCTGGGGTGTTGTATTCTTTGGCAAAACCGAAGATCTCACCAAAATCACCAAAGATTTCCAGCTTTGGAAGTAGCCAGGTCAATTTTAGGCGCCAAAGACGGGATTTTCTTAGGCCCTTAGATTCAAGCTGGTGGTGTTACAATATTTTTAATGTTTCAGACAAACTTTTTGAGCCGTGACCAGGTAGTGGCGATGACCGGTGAGCATGGTTCGCCCTTATTTGTATACTCTAAAGCAAAACTTATTGCTCAGGCGCAGCAGTTGCTGGCAATTCCGGCACCGTTTGGTTTGACGATTCGGTTTGCTATGAAAGCCAACCCGCATCCAGCTATCTTGGAAATTTTTAAACAGCAAGGTATCCAGATTGATGCTAGCTCAGGCTACGAAGCGGAGCTTGCTCGGAAATGTGGTTTTCGCCCAGAAACCATTCTAGTAACCAGCCAGCAGCTGGCGCATAATTTGCAAGATTTAGTGCCTGCCGGTATTGATTTTAACGCCACAAGCTTAAACCAGCTGGAGCAATATGGCCGGGCGTTCCCAGGTACGTCCATTAGCGTGCGCGTTAATCCGGGTATTGGTTCGGGGCATTCAGCAAAGACGAATGTTGGCGGCATAACAAGTAGTTTTGGTATTTGGCACGAATATATTCCGCAGATTCACGAACTTGCCAAGATTCATGGTCTGAATATTGTTCGTTTGCACACTCACATTGGTGCCGGAACAGATCCGGCGGTTTGGCAGCAGGCAGCGCTGACGAGTTTGCGGTTAATCAAAAAGTTTCCAACGGCCACTATATTGAATCTTGGCGGCGGCTTTAAAGTTGGCCGCATGGACGATGAACACGATGCCGACATGGGCATCATTGGTACAATGCTTGCGCAAGAAGTACAGAAATTTAAGGAAGAAACGGGCAGGGAACTGCACTTGGAACTCGAACCAGGCACGTTTTTGGTAGCCAATGCGGGGATACTCGTTGCGCAGGTCGAAGATATTGTAAACACCGGCAAAAACGGCTATACGTTTTTGAAATTAAACACGGGCATGAATGACATTCTGCGGCCTGGCATGTATGGTTCGCAGCACCCAATTTCGGTGCTAAATGATTCAACCGAGACAAAAGACTATGTGGTGGTGGGTCACAACTGCGAATCTGGCGACCTATTGACGCCGGTTGCCGGTAATCCCAATCTGTTACAGGCGCGAAAGCTCAACAAGGCTGCAATTGGCGATTTGGTTTTAATTGGTGGCGTTGGTGGCTATTGTGCCAGCATGGCCGCCCATGGCTACAATAGTTTTCCTAGTGCGGCCGAAGTAGTCATCGAGTAATACTGATTTTGCTTAATCTGCAGCCAAATCTATGCTATACTTTGTAAAGTAATGGACAATATATCTGATAAGCAATTCCAGGAACTGATTGATGAAGCCCTGGGCAATCTAAAAGGCGAGCATGCCCAAAATATAAAAAACGTGGCAATTCTATTTGCCGACGAGCCAACCGAAGCCCAACGAATAAAACTACGGCTCTTGCCGTATCAGTCGCTCTATGGCCTGTACGAAGGCACGCCGTTGCCGTTTCGTCAGGGTCAAACACATCTGTTCCCAGATAGAATTACCATTTTCAAAAATCCGATGCTCCACAGCGTAACGAATATCGTTGAGCTAAAAGAACTAATCAAACACACCCTGTGGCATGAAATCGCCCACTATTACGGCCTTGACCATGACAAAATCCACGAACTCGAAGCTTAGCGTTACTGAGTTTAGTCATTGGAGTATCTCGTTCCGGCTCTAGGTGGACGCTTGCTACTGTTGTTCGCTCATCATAAATTCCTTGCTTAGTTTAAGAGTAGTGGCGACTTTCTGAAATAACTATTTCTTAAGTAGTGCCAAGATCGCAATACCAACAAATAAAAGTACAAAAATTGCGATTCCTATAACGGTTTGAGCGGAGGATATGCGCTTCACGGTGGCACCTTGAGATTCGAGCTGACTGAGTAGCGGTGTTGCTCCTTGAACACCTGAGACCTTTGATTCAAAATGACCATCGGGCGAAACTAACGGTATGATTTGCGACAATTTAAACTTTTTATTGGGCAAGTATATAACGTATTCACCCTGATCAGGGCTCACAGTTATATTGGTTAGTTGCTCTTCAAGATAAAGCTCATTTTGCTTAAACAGCTCTATGTACCCAGGAATAATGACGAGGTAGCCGAAAAAACGTCCGTCAAATCCTTGATCCGCACTAGTCTGCATAGTGGCTTCCGCCAGATTTGGTGTTAGTGTCGTTGCAACAAAGCTTTCGTTGAGCTGTCGCTCGACTATTTGCACCGCGACAGCAAACACTGCTTCTGCCGGTATAGTCTGCCGAATCTTTTCTGGGTTATTCAGAGACATCAGATCACTACTAAACTCGGTGATTTTATTGAAGACATCTTTCGGGGTGTTTACTCGGAAGTCCATGATATGCATACTAGCATGTGCTGAGCCTTGAGGAAAACTTTGCCTTCTCACGACTGCTGTATCTGTAATTAATCCGAATGCTAGGTTTGTAATCGTTTCTTGCCAACCAGTGATCTAATTCTGGCTGAATTTATTTATAAGCTTTGCATGAGCTTGTAGTTTGAGTTATCCTGTGAGACACTTCAATTATCAATAAAAAACATAACAAATAAGCATGGATAACCAACAAGACCCAAACTCTCAAGCTCCGCATCAACCAGGGAGTGTCTTTGCTCCTCAGTCTACGGCTGACCTTATTGCAGCACCTGTAGTCTCTACACCAGCTCCACAGCCAGTCCAAGAGCCACAATCTGTGTCGCAACCACAGGTCTTTCCACAAGATAGCGCTATACAGCCCGCTCCAACACTAATGTCTACACCGTCAGCACCTGCGAGTAATACTGTTGGCTTTACGCCACCGCAGACTAAGCGCAAAATAAAGGGTATAGTTATTTTGATACTAGCCATGCTTGTTATTGGCGGTGGTGGAGCATTTGCGCTTCTTGTGCTTCATAAAAGTCCAAGCGCTGCACTCAACTGCACACCACCCGCGGCTTCCAGCTTAGATAAAACTACGGCTGTAGGTGTGTACACGTCTTTTGCGGAGGCTGTGAAACAGTCCAACCAATCTTGTGCAGATAGTCTCTCCAGCAATTACTTCAAGCAGCAGCAAGCTCAGGTATTTCCAGGCTCTAATGGTAAATGGGTGACTATGAGAGAGGGTGGATTAGCGTCAGTGGCCGATAGGCTGTCAAAGCTGCCAATGACCCTCAGTAGCTCCAGTTTTACTCAATCTGATTACACGGAAGCGATAGCCGAAGGCTCAATCAACACTACGGCGCCCGTCCAGGGTATAACTTTAACGTACCCTTTAAACGGTGCTAATGATGTCCAGTATCACCTCAACATTTCTCTTATATTACAGAGCGGTAAGGTTGTGGTAGATAACTTAGAATTAAAGCCAGCCTCCCTTGATACACAGAGTACATCAGACGGCAGCCAAAGGAATTCGACGGGTAATAGCTCTAGTTCTCTTAACCCAGCAGACGCTAAGACGTTGGCGGGTGCTAATGTGAGCTCAATTGCTACTTACCTTGAGATTTATTTCAGCGACACTAACTCCTACCCAAGCGACATCAATGCTTCAAGCTTTGCAGCGCAAGGCCCAAACGTAGATCAGACTGTTTTTACAGCCCCAACCGGTACTAAATACGTCTATACGCCAACGCCTAGTGGCTGTACCACGGCAGCAAAAAACTGCCAACACTTTACACTGAGTGTAGTATCCATTGGTGACAGTTCTACAATAGTTTCAAAGCAATCAGTTAACTAGGATAGGACATTCGTTAGATATATATCAGGCCTATTGTTTCTCGTTGCTTACCTGGGAAGGTCAGCCCGAATGGGACGAAACCAAGCAGCAAGCCCTTACGGAATTTTTTGTAGCCGAAGCACTAAGTGATGCAGTGAAAGCGCAACAAGGTGAGCTACAAGCCGTTGCTTGGATAGCTCCTGAATGAACGATTTGCCTAATTAGACATGGCCACCGCCAGCCATATGGTCGCCTGGCAGCCGCAATTTGTGTAGAGCCAATAGACTAGAACTGCCGTTTGTGTGATGGGGTATAACCAGTTATGCTAGAAGCATGAACGAGAAGCTTGTTATTGCGGTGCTGGCTGGGACGACGCGTGAACAACGTGAATCAATCAAGGCGGCACATTATATTGCTGATTTTGCCAGTCAGCTCGAAGATGTCGAAGTTATTTTTGTGGATCCAAAAGATTTTAGCTTCCCAGGCGACGGTAACGACCCAGAGGGTAAAGACCCACGCTATACCGAAATCGTAGCCAAGGCCGATGCGTTTTTTATTGTTACACCAGAGTATAATCACAGTTTTCCAGGTAGCTTAAAGCGTATGCTCGATAGTGAGCTGGCGCTTTATAATCATAAGCCGGTGGCTTTTGCAGGAGCATCAAATGGTAATTGGGGTGGCGTGCGGGCAGTGGAGTCGCTGTTAACAGCTGTGCGCGAAACGGGGCTAGTGACGCTCAGCTGGGATGTATATTTTCCTTATGTGCAAAATATATTTGATGCCGAAGGCCGGATAAAAGAAGAATACCGTGAACGTTACGAAAAATCGCTGGGCAAGCTGTTCGACGAGCTGTTACTATTCGCACAGATGTTTAAACAACTTAGGCAAGGAGAAAAGTCATGAAAGCAGTATGGAACGGTAAAACGATCGCCGAAGCACCGAAAGAAGATTTAATTTATATTGAGCAGAACTGGTATTTTCCGCCCGCCAGCGTCAGCCAAGACTTCTTACGCAAAAGCGATACGCCATACACTTGCCCATGGAAGGGCGTCTGCCAGTATTTCGACGTAGGCTCAGGGGACGAGTGGAGCAAAGACAACGCCTGGAGCTATCCCGAGCCCAAGCCAAGTGCTGTAGACACTGTCAGAAAAGACTTTTCAAACTACGTGGCGTTTTGGCGCGACGTGCAAGTTACCGAATAAGATTTTTCGGCGCAGTTTGCTATAGTTTGATGTAGTGAGCACGATCATTTTCGATTTTGATGGCACCATCGCCGACAGCTTTGTGCTAGCCATGGCAATTGCACACGAGCTGGCTGGCTGGGCCGAACCATTGCCAGCTGCAGAAATAAGGCGTTTGCGCGGTATGTCGCTGTTAAAAGTTGCCGAAGATCTAAAGATTCGCCCCTGGAAAATACCGTTTTTGGTGGCCCGCGGTCGTGCCCAAATGCGTGCCAAGATGCCAGAGGTCGACGCTTTTCATGGAATGCCCGAAGCTATCAAGGCGCTACACGATGCCGGCCATGATTTATACATTATGAGCTCAAATAGTGCCCAGAACATCGAACTGTTTCTGGAACGCTACAAAATGAACCAAGAATTTATCAAAATCTCCGGAAGTGTTGGCTTATTTGGCAAGGCCCGTGTGCTCAAAAAAATCATCAAGCAAAATAGCTTGGATCAATCAGACACATTCTACGTTGGTGATGAAGTCCGCGATATTGAGGCGGCAAAGCGAGCGGGCATTAGAATCATTTCGGTTGCCTGGGGCTATAACAACGAAGCCGTTCTTGTGGCCCATCAGCCAGACTTTATGGTGCGTAAACCACTTGAAATACCGAAGCTTTTTAGCCCTCTCCACTATTAACTAGCTTCTTGCTGGCCTGTTACAATAGGTAACAATGTTTGAAAATGTGACGATTGAAAAATTAGTACACGGTGGCCAGGGTTTGGGGCAGCTTGCTGATGGTCGCAAGGTGTTTGTGTGGGGTGCGCTGCCAGGTGAACAGGTACAGGTGCGAATCATTAAAAACAAGCGTTCCTACGCCGAAGCTATAGCCGAAGAAGTCATTGTTGCGGCACCAGAACGGCGTGTGCCCGACGAAGAAAATTATCTGGCGACGAGCCCTTGGCAGATCATGACGTTTGCGGCCGAAAACACCTACAAAAAGGCAATTGTCGAAGAACTTTTTGCTCACCAAAAGGTGGTCTTGCCAACGTTTGCCGATACGGTTCATGATGACCATGAATGGCAGTATCGCAACAAAATGGAATATGGCTTTTGGGGTGACGAAGCTGGTTTGCATTTGGCGCTGTACGGGCGAGGAAGCCACGCCAAGCAGATTGTAGCTGGCAGCAAACTGGCTATGCCGGCGCTTGATGCCGCTGCCAATGCGCTGTGCGCACAATTAAGCGTGCTGCATACCAGATCTGGAGACCTGCAATCACTCATTGTTCGTTGTGATCAAGATGGCAAAGTCGTTGCTTCGCTAATGGTAAGTCTTAAAAAATTTACACAGTTATCACTTCCGCCAGAGCTACAAGGTCTGAGGGTGTATTATGTGAACCCCAACAGCTCGGTCCGCAGTTCGCGGCTGCTGTATGAATTAGGCAACTATACCTTGCAGGATAAGCTGCTTGGCAAGCCATTTCGCTACGATGGGGATTCGTTTTTTCAGATTAATCTACCGGTGTTTGAAAAGGCTCTTGCGCAAATTAAGGCTCGGCTTGTTGGCGATCCGATAGATATGTACGCCGGTGTTGGCGTGATTGGTTTGAGCGCCGCCAAACAGCAAGTAACGCTTGTGGAATCGCATGCAGCAACGGCCGCTATGGCCCAGGTCAATGCCCAGGCCAGCGACTTACAGGCCGATGTCGTGGAGGCTTCGACCGAGCGAGCCTTGGACTGCATTGTTGCCGATCGCCCTATTATTTTTGATCCGCCACGGGCTGGTTTACACCCCAAAATCGTCGAACAGCTGCTGGATGTACAGCCGCCGCAAATTATCTACCTCAGTTGCGATCCGGCTACTCAGGCTCGCGATCTAGCAGGTTTGCAGCAAAATTACGCCATAGATTTCTTTGAAGTCTACAATTTTTTCCCGCACACTCCACACATCGAAACTTTGGCCGTGCTTAGCCGGAAGTAGGGCTGCGACTGCTATACTGTAGCAATGAATTATTGGCGGGAGCGCAGCAAACCATACGAACCTGGACAGACAATGGCTTTCAAGGTATCGCGCAGCAAGATTGAGCTATTTATGCAGTGTCCGCGTTGTTTTTGGCTCGACACTAGGCTAAAGATTACCAGGCCATCTGGCCCACCGTTTAACATCAATAAAACCATTGATGAATTGTTCAAAAAAGAGTTCGATCGCCACCGCGAAGCTGGCACGCCGCACCAAATTATGCTTGATAATCAGATCAAAGCCGTGCCGTATCAACACAAAGATTTGGATACCTGGCGTTACAATTTTACAGGGGTAGTGGCGCTACACAAACCAACAAATCTGCATGTGTTTGGGGCGATTGATGACGTCTGGGTAAACGAAGACGGCGAACTAATTGTTGTTGACTATAAAGCGACCTCTAAAGACAAAGAAGTCAGCATCGATAGTGATTGGCAGATTAGTTATAAGCGTCAGCTGGAAATCTATCAGTGGCTGCTGCGCCAAAATGGCTTCACAGTCAGCGACACCGGCTATTTTGTGTACACCAACGCTCGAATGGACGTTGACGGCTTTGGCGATCATCTAGAATTTAAAACTAAGCTGATTCCGTACACTGGCAATTCAGACTGGGTTGGCCCAACTCTCGAAAAAATGAAAGCATGCCTGGAAGGCGATATGCCCCCAGTTGGCGAAGCGGCCATGGGCGGCGAATGCGACTTTTGCGCCTACGCTCGCAGTCGCACCGAGCTAACCCTCAAGCATCTCAAGAAGTAGTGAGTAGCTTAGCATTTGGTAGGTGCTTGGCCAGGGCTTTATCAAAGGTCAACAGTGGCGTAGTCTCATTAAGCTCGGCGTATACCGTTAAGCAACAGTCTACGAACGACTCGCTCGGATATTGTTCGTAGTAATGAAGCGCTTTTGTAAAGAGAGAACGATTACAATTGATAGTGTCCTGCCAGAGGAGTGTTTGGAACGAGTTGATTATCCGTTGCCGATCGTATCGGTAGTTGTGTCGAAGTACGTGCTCGGTTTCGATCACGGCCGCATCGGCGATGGCCAGCTTGGGAGCTGATTGCAATAATTGAGTGGCTGCGTTCACGTGCTTAGCGGAGTCACCAGTGCATAGCCGCACGATGATAGAGGTGTCAAGAGAGCTAATCATCTTGCTTACTGTACCGTTCCCATCGTTCGCCCCATGCCTCCTGGCGCGCTCGCCGAAGCTCGGTGTCAGTCAGCGGTTTGATGCCTTGTTCACGGAGATAGGCCGCGTTACGCTCCTGCATGGCACGGAGGTCAGGTATGTTTTTTAGTTCCACGGTTTTAGAGCCTTCATGAAAGGTAAGACGGAGCTTATCCCCAGCTTTGGTAAGACCCAGTTGCTTACGGACAGATACGGGCAGGGTAAACGTGCCTTTGGAAGTCATCGTAATAAACATATTAATCATGCTTACATTTTAACAAACGTAATACTTTCTGTAAATAGGATACATTCCATGTATTACTTACCAATTTTTCCATAGCCACTTTGCAAGCTTTTTAGGTATAATACCCAGCATGTTAGATATTCAGTTTATCCGTGACAACCCCGAACTTGTGCAAGAGAAGTCCAAGCAAAAGGGCTATGGTGTTGACGTCTCCAAATTGCTGCAGGTTGATACCGATCGCCGCGAACTGCTAACGGCCGTTGAAGCTTTGCGTGCGCGCCGCAACGAAAACTCTGGCAAAATGAAAACCAGCCTGGCTAGTCAGAATGGCCAGGGGGGTAAGCCCGAACAATCGTTAATCGACGAGGGTAAGCAGATTAAAATTGAACTTAACGAAAGAGAAACCTATTTGCAGGATCTCGACGCAGAGTACGCAGCGTTGCTTAAGGCCGTGCCAAACATGCCACTCGCTGATGTGCCGGTGGGTGCCACCGAAGACGAAAACGTCGTGGCAAAGCAAGTAGGCGAGCGCACCAAATTTGATTTTGTACCAAAAAACCATTGGGAAATCCTAGAACCGCGTGACATGCTCGACAAAGAACGAGCGGCCAAAATTTCCGGTAGTCGCTTTGCATATTTAAAGGGTGATCTGGTTCGTTTGCAGCTGGCTATCATGCAATTTGTGATGGAAACACTGGGCGATGAAGCGATCATCCAAAAAATAATTGACGAAAACGACCTGCACATTAGTGCTAAGCCATTTACACCTGTGTTGCCACCAGCGATGTTGCGTACCGAACCGTACGTGGCAAGTGCTCGCTTAAATGCCGAAGAAGTTACATACAAAATCGAACAAGATGATCTATGGATGAATGCCAGCGCCGAACACACGCTGTGCACGATGTATTGGAACGAAATTTTGCCAGAAGATATGTTCCCAATTCGCTATCTTGGCTACAGTACCAGCTTTCGACGCGAAGCTGGTACCTATGGCAAGGACACCGAAGGCATGATTCGTTTGCATCAGTTCGATAAGCTGGAAATGGAAGTCTTTAGCACGGCCGAAACGGCACTGGATGAGCACAAACTGCAAGTGGCGATCCAAGAGTATTTGGTTCAGCAAGTTGGCTTGCCGTACCAAGTGCTACAGAAGTGTACCTTTGATATCGGTAAACCCAATGCCAGCGGTTTTGACATTGAGTGTTGGTTCCCAGGCCAGCAAAAATATCGCGAAACCCACACTGCCGATTATATGACCGATTATCAGGCTCGTGATCTTAAAATTCGTGTTCGCCGGGCAAGCGGCGACACCGAACTGGTTCACACCAACGACGCTACGGCGTTTGCCATGAGCCGCGTCCTGGCAGCCATTGTCGAAAACTTCCAAATGGCCGATGGCCACGTCAAAATCCCTGCAGTGTTGCAGCCTTACATGGCTGGTCGCCAAGAAATGTAATCAAAGATCTAATCAAGCCTAAGTCAAAATCTTACAGTCAAGCAGGCCAGCAGGCGTACAATTAAAATTAGCCTGATAAATTGATAAAGGGGGCATATGCTACAAAAATTTGAAGTTAAAAGTGTTCATACAGATATCGATGAGAGTCTACTCAAGTACGTTACAAAAAAAATCGGCCGTTTGGATAAATATTTACCCCGTTATCACCGCGATGCAGCGCACGCGATCGTTGAACTCAAGGAATCAAAAGCCAAAAATCAAAACAAATACACCTGCAAAGTCATGCTTCATCTGCCGCATGGTGATTTAAACGTGTCCGAATCAACCATGAACATGTATGCAGCCGTTGATATTATCGAAACCAAGCTTAAGTTACAGATTAAGAAATACAAGGAAACGCACGCCAGTAGCAAGCTGTCTCGTCACCTGAGCGCGCGCTTTCGTCGCCGTACCAATGCTACGTCTGTCTCGGACGTGCAGCCCGAGCTTTAGTAAATAGTCGAAGCGGCGATGTTACACTAGATCCTGTTAATAATTGAGGGGTAACATTGTGGCGGGAAATTCGCCAGAGAGTTTAGGGCCAGTGGCTGACATAGGGCCAGACACATTACTGTGGGAATACGCTGGTGATCGTCGGAACATGCTGACTGGACTGAGCTACGGTATCTTAGAATTAATGCATCCTGCTATTGGGGCTGGTGTGGCCGAACACTCAAATTTTTTCGATGACCCAATGGATCGGATTCGTCGTTCTGTCTCTGGTATTCTTGGCCCATTATACGATGTTGACGGTGAATCGACCGGCCACACGGTGCGTGATTATCATACAGCTATAAAAGGTGTTGATGAGTCTGGTAGACGTTATCATGCGCTTGACCCGGAAACATTTTGGTGGGCGCATGCGACCTTTCATCGTAATATCGAACATGTTATTGATCGGTTTAGCTCGCGTGTCTTAGATGAGCAAAACAGAGAGCAACTGTACGGGCAGTCAAAAGAGTGGTATCGCCGCTACGGTGTGAGCATGCTTCCGGTACCAGCTGACCAGGCTGCATTCAATAGCAAGTGGGAACACACATGCAGTAGCATACTCGAAATGACACCAGCCGCTGAACATGCAGTGAATATGGCGGTAGATGAGAGGGTTGACCGTCTGCTTGCTATGCCGCCTATTATCTGGCGTTTGGGGAAGATACCTACCGGTAAATTCGTTCGCATTATCACAATCGGCGGCTTGCCGGAAGGTGTTCGGCAGCGCTTCGATATTCCCTGGTCAGAGCGAGACGCCGCAGGATTAGAAAAAATCGAGGCTTCAGTAAGAAGAATTTGGCCGCTCTTGCCAGAAAGGGCGCGCTATTTTCCGCAAGCTCGCGCAGGTCGTGCCCGTGCCGTATCTGTTGCTCCTAGACAAAGCCTTTGAATCACAACATTTAAAGAGAGCTAAGTCTTCATTTTCTTATAGAGAACCGCTACAATAGCTAGGATACTTTTGTTGAAACACTGCAATCGGGAGAGGTAACGTTTAATGAATATTGTATTTAAGAAAATACTGGGCGATCCACAGGCCAAGACGGTTAAACGCCTACGTAAGCGCGTCAAAGAAGTGAACGAGCTTGCCGATAAGTACAAAAAGATGAGCGACAAACAGCTCAAAGAACAAACCAATGTGCTCAAGAAACGGCTCAAAAAAGAGTCGCTCGACAAAATTTTGCCCGATGCCTTTGCAGTTGTCCGCGAGGCCGCTAGCCGGGCTGTTGGCCAGCGACACTTCGACGTACAACTGATTGGTGGCATGGTGCTGCACGAAGGTAACGTTGCCGAAATGAAGACGGGTGAAGGTAAAACCCTGATGTCCACCGCACCGGTGTACCTGAATGCTCTAACTGAAAAAGGTGTGCACGTGGTAACGGTGAACGATTATTTGGCGCAGCGTGACGCTGGCTGGATGGGCCAGGTCTACCACTTTATGGGCATGACTACTGGCGTTATTTTGGCTGATCATTCCTACATTTATGATCCTTCTTTTGTGAACGAAGAACACGAGGATGAGCGTTTCCGCCACCTGAAGCCAGCAACTCGCCAAGAAGCCTACGCAGCCGATGTAACGTACGGCACCAATAACGAATACGGTTTTGACTACTTGCGCGACAACATGGTGCGCGAAGTTGATCAGTTGCGCCAACGCCCACTCCACTATGCCATCGTCGACGAAGTTGACTCAATTTTGATTGACGAAGCTCGCACGCCGCTCATTATCTCAGCACCGTCCGCTACCAGCGGTAATGCCTACGCCCAGTTTGCTAAAGTCGTGCGCCAGCTCAAAAAAGACACACACTACGAAACCGACGAAAAACGTAAAACAGTGATTTTGACCGATGCTGGTGTCGAAAAACTCGAAAAAGCCCTCGGCATTAGCAATCTGTACGCGGCCGAAAACATCCGTACCATTTATCACTTACAGCAAGCATTGCGTGCTCAGGCGCTGTTTAAGCGCGACAAAGATTACGTGGTCAGCAAAGATGGCGAAGTCGTAATTGTCGATGAATTTACTGGTCGTTTGCTGCCCGGTCGCCGTTATAACGAAGGTTTGCACCAGGGTATTGAAGCCAAAGAAGGCGTCGAAGTCCAGCAGGAATCAATGACGCTGGCGACAATTTCGTTTCAGAACTACTTCCGTTTGTACGAAAAACTCGGCGGCATGACCGGCACAGCACTCACCGAAGCCGAAGAGTTCCACCAAATTTACAAGGTTGACGTCGTCGATGTACCCTCGAACCGTAAGCTGGCACGCAACGATCGCCCAGATCGTATTTATCGTACCGAAACCGGTAAGTTCAAAGCCATTGCCCGTGAAGTGAAAGTGTTGCACGAAAAAGGTCAGCCAGTTCTGATTGGTACGGTATCGATCGAAAAGAATGAGGCGCTCAGTAGTTTGCTTGCCAAGGCCAATATTCCACACCAAATCTTAAATGCCAAAAACAACGAACGCGAAGCTTCGATTGTTGCCAAAGCTGGCGAAAGGGGTGCCGTTACATTGGCAACCAACATCGCCGGTCGTGGTACTGACATCGTGCTGGGCGAAGGCGTCAAAGACCTTGGAGGTTTGTTTGTGCTTGGGAGCGAGCGTCACGAATCGCGTCGTATTGATAACCAGCTGCGTGGCCGATCTGGCCGTCAGGGCGACCCTGGCATCACCCAGTTCTTTGTCAGCACCGAAGACGACTTGATGCGTATCTTTGGTGGTGACCGTATTTCGTCAATCATGGAACGTTTGAAGGTTGACGACCAAACACCTATTGAAAACCGCCTAATTTCCAAATCACTTGAAGGCGCTCAGAAGAAAGTTGAAGGTTTCCACTTTGATCAGCGTAAAAACGTCGTGCAGTACGATGACGTCATGAACCGTCATCGTAAGGCAACCTACGCCATGCGCCGTGAAATTTTGAACCAGCCGAATATTTCCAAGCGAATTAGTGTATTCCTCGAAGACGAAGTGAAGGCCTTGGCTCATTCGCCACTACTGGCAACCGATGAATTTGAAGACGCCATCCGCGAAGTCTTTCCGTTCGACGAAGCGACTTTCGACCGCATTTTTGACACCGAAGCCGACAAGTTCGAGCCGGTGCTGCTCGCTGCAGTCAAAGAATTGTACGAGGGCCGTGAAGCTGCCTTTACGCCCGATATTATGCGCAAAGTTGAACGCGATATCTACCTGCAAATCTTAGATGACCTCTGGATGCAGCACCTGGAAAACATGGATCACTTGCGTGAAGGTATCCACTGGATGAGTGTTGGCCAGCAAGATCCATTAGTCGAATATCGTCGTCGTGGTCAGCAATTATTCGATAGCATGCAGCATGATTTGCGTCACAGCGTGCTACGTACTTTGTTCCACTCTGAACCGGTTGCTTTGGATGCGCTCGATGAGCCTACCGAAACCGAGTTGACTCGTGCCGCTCGCGGTTCAATCAGCAACGCCAGCCAAATTCAAAACGGCCAGGAAGAGTTCGACGAAGGTGACTTTAATACCAAAAAAGCCGAATCTCAGGCTAAGAAACAGACTGCCGAAAAGATTAAAAAAGCTCGTAAAGTCGAGCGTCAGCGAAAAACCAAGGCGAAAGCGCGTAAGCGAAAATAGCCTCGGCTAGCCCAACCTATGAAGCACACTGTTACGGAAGTTAGTTTAAAAAATGGCGCCAAAGGCTTGCTGATTCATGTTCCCGACGCGTCGGTTATGACGTTTGATCTGAATTTTCGAGCTGGCGAATATTTAGTTGACCCAAAAAAGTGGGAAGTTGCCCACCTCATGGAGCACGTGCTACTTGGCGCCAACGAAATGATTCCTAAAGCACGTGATTTTCAGGCCGAACTCGAAAAAAATGGTGCCTATAGCAATGCTTCAACAGGGGTCTACGACATCATTTACGAAGCCGAATGTGCCGATTTTGAATGGGATCGCGTGCTTGGTTTGTTGTTAATATCAATCACTAAGCCGTTATTTTTGGAAGAAGAATTCCGAGCCGAATTTGGCAATGTACAAGAAGAAATGGTGGCTCGTGCCAATAATCACTTCCGCCGTCTTTCGCTAGAGATGCGTCGAGCATTGGGCATGATTGTCCGCACGGACACTGAACGTATCGAACTAATGGATAACGTGACCGTGGAAGATGTTCGCGAGCACTACAAAGCAACGCATCACACACAAAACCTACGCTTTGTGATTGCCGGCAATCTAAACCGCAAACGTCGCGCAACCATCGAAAGTATCTTTGAAAACATCGAACTGCCACAAAAAGGTAAACGCTTTGCGCTGCCAAAAGAATTGCCAAAACGCTTAAAAAAACCAGTCTATGTTCACAATGATACCGTCGAAAATATGTATTTCTACATCGACACCTTCATGCCGCGCCGCATGAGTGACCCAGAAACCGATGCGCTCAACTTAGTGAACACTATGCTGACCGAAACACTGTATTCCAAGATTTTAGGAACGGCGCGCGAACGCGGCCTGGTGTATGGTATGAGTTCGGGCTTGAGCCAAACGCGCGATTCTAGCAACTGGTGGTTTGGAGCACAAGTATCTGATAAAAATGCGCCGGCACTCTTCAAAATTGTGGTTGATGAACTCAGCAAAGTAATGGTTGGTGGTATAGCCGAATCAGAAATCGAAGCCGCCAAACAATACGCACTCGGTCGCTTCCAGCGCAGCGCCCAAACGGTCGGTGGTACGGCCAATGGCTACACCGGCCGCTACTTCTTTGACGGCATTATCGAAGATTATTACCGCATTCCAGAACGCATTAAGGCAATCGATAAAGAACAGATTGTAAAGATTGCGCAACAGTTATTTAATGAAAAAATCTGGGGTTTTGGCGTCTTAGGCGATTGCGGCGAGCAGTTTGCCGAAGATTTACGTCAACAGCTAGCCCCTCTGTGGACCGCGAAGGACTAAATTATGTGCGGAATTATCCATATAACGGAAGATTCCTTTACAGAGGTCTAGAGTATGAATATTGAGCAAGCGGTAGAGCTACAAAAACAGATCGCAGAGGCTGCCGAGCGCATGCAGCTGCCCAAACTAGAAGCCGACTATGCTGGCCTAAAGAAAGCCAGCGAGCAGCCCGACTTTTGGCAAGATAATCTAGTTGCTCAGGAAGTTATGAAACAGCTTTCCAAGCTCGAAGTTCGCATGCTCCCTTGGCAAGAACTGCAAAAAAATATTGCCGACGCCGTCGAGCTACTGAACTTGCAAGACGCCAGTATGCAGGCTGAATTATCTGAGCAAATAGAACAAGTTGCCAACAAATTTGCGGCACTCAAAGAACAATTAAAACTTACCGGCCCGTACGATGATTATGATGCTATCATGAGTATTCATGCCGGGGCGGGCGGTACAGACGCTCAAGATTGGGCCGAAATGCTGTACCGCATGTATATCCGCTACACCGAAAAATCTGGCTGGAAAGTTGCCCTGATTGAAGAATCGACCGGTGAAGAAGCGGGTATCAAAAGCGTCACCTTTGAAATTGCTGGTTCATTTGCGTTTGGTAAATTAAAAGGTGAGCATGGTGTACACCGCTTGGTTCGTTTAAGCCCATTCAATGCCGAGTCGCGCGAAACTAGCTTCGCAAAAGTTGAAGTATTGCCCAAGATAGATAAACCAACCGATGTTGCCATAGACGATAAAGACTTACGTGTCGACGTCTATCGCAGTGGTGGCCATGGTGGCCAAAGCGTCAACACAACCGATAGCGCCGTTCGAGTAACGCACCTACCAACAGGCATTGTGGTGGCTATCCAAAACGAGCGTTCGCAATTACAAAACAAAGAAATTGCCATGACTATTTTGCGTTCCAAACTAGCCCAACTCCAGCAAGAACAACACGCCGAACAGCTCAGCGACATCAAAGGCCCCGATGCCGCGAACGAGTTCGGCAGCCAAATCCGCAACTACGTCCTACACCCCTATAAACAGGTCAAAGACCTGCGCTCAAAATATGAGACCAGCGACCCCGACGCTGTCCTCGATGGCAACCTCGACGACCTCATAAATGCCTATCTCGAATTCTCGCTCGGCCAAACTAACTAATTGAGGGGCAGACTGTTCGAGCCTTGTATTTACATATGCCACAGTGTATAAGTATTTGCAATAGGTAGCTTCGGGAGAAATAACTATGAGTGATATAGAGATGGGCTTGTCAGACTTACCAGATAGGCAAATAAGGACTGAAGTAGCGTATTTAAGCACTAGCTTGATGTCGGGAGACTGGGATCCTGGCATGGTGCTTGAAGAGACTTCCGATTTGTTGGCTAGTTTAGGGCATGACGACGAGGAAGTTGGCGGACATTTTGTGAGCTCAGAAGCTATGCTCAGCCGAGACACGGCCATGCCTGGAATTATTGGTTTGGTAACTGCCGGTATTGTATCGAAAGAAGTATCTAAAGGATTAGCGCCACGCCAGAACGTCGAGGATTTAATGGCCGATGATGGGCTGGGGCAGGATAAAATTGACGAAATTGCACATGTAAAACAAGTGGGTGATTTACTTAAGATATTTTTATACGGGTTGTCCCAGGAAGGTTATCCATTAGGTGAGGCAAAGAAACACGCCAGGAATGAAATAACGGCTACCTTGGATTATTTAGGTGCCCGCGGGTCATACACTGCGGTCGACACAGTAATATATCTAGAAAAAGTTCTAAAGGCCGCCAGGCTAACAACTCCAACGACTCGTGCCAAAAGGGTTGTCAGAACAATTCGAGCAATCAGTACCTACGGTGGCAATATCTACCAACGCTAGCAGGCCAAAGTAGCAAGGAAACCCGAGGGTCTCGCCCTTACATCTGTTAATTTGAGTAATTTGGGGTGCAGGCGTTGACATGCAGGCAATGCAGGCACTATAATGTAGGCACTATGAAGACGACTACGAAAAAAATGACGACACAACTGACTGTTCGGGGGGTAGATTTTCTTACCAGGCAAGCACTAACAAGCAAGGCTGCGCATGAGGGTATAAGTGTGAACGCCTTGGTACTTGCCATAGTTCGCCAGAGCACTGGTACAGATACGCAGAGTGGCAGGCTGGCTCGCCTTCAAGCAACGCTTCGGAAATATCCGATGCCAAAGGGTGAAGCCGATAAAATTGATGAGGCTCTAAAAATACACGACCAACTATCACTCGAAAAGCAGGAACGAGATCGAAAAAATGGCGTCTTTGGTACTTGATACCTCGGCGGTAACGGCCCTGGCAAAGGCTAATCCTGAAATATTGCAGATCGTCGACAGTAATGAATTCGACATCATAATTATTCCTCTAGCAACAGATGCTGAACTGCGGTTTGGCTATCAAAACGGCAGCCAAGAGTCAACTAATCTTGTACGTTACGAGCAGATGAAGCGGGACATGCTGGCAGAAATTACGCTGCCTGATTTAGAGACTTCAAAATTGTATGCTCAGCTAGCAACCTGGTGTACCCAACACGGCATTGCTACATCCAATAATGACCTCTGGATTGCGGCCACTGCAATACAAAATGGTGCACAACTCCTAACGCTTGACACTGACTTCTCCCGCTTACCCCAAGTACGCCTCGCCAAGATTTGAAAGTAGCACCGGTCTTCTGTTGCCGATGATGCTATTGCCTATAATGAGAATCCATGCTATAGTACTGTTAAATGTCAGAAAATAAAAAAGATCCTAATAATCTCGAACCAGCACATGTGGATGCACAGTTTGCAGCACTCACTGGTGCGCTTGTATTGCGTGACACAAAATTTGCGGAGGCTACAGCATCGGTGCGGCCTACTATTGCACAACAGCGCGAGCGATTTAAGGTTATTCGTCAAAGCCAGTACAATGAGTGGCAAGAGGCGGGCATACTTGGCGTAGTTGCCGATCGACTGACAGACAATCTGCTTGGTGATGTGGCGGTTACTTTAGAACGGGTCAAAAAGCGTAATCTTGATAATTCGATTGTTGAGGAACACTTTCTCGCAGTACGAAAGAACGAAGAAACGGTTTCGCCTGATGGTACGCACAGAAGTGTTAGTACAACAGTAGGCTTCCTACCCGTTTCTCAAGCATACGAGGGGGCTAGAATAGCAATGCCTGGCTTTACTGATGAGCAATCAGATTTGGTGGCCAGGCAAGTCGATGAGCTTGCAGCTTTACGAGAGGACGCAATGCAGCTTCCCAATCTTGACTGGACGCTCACGGGCATATCGGATCCTTCCACGCTTCTGAGGATGAGGCAAGAACCGCCAGTCTCTTAAAAATCAGTTTTGATCAAGAGTTTTAGGCACTCGGATCTCAGCAAGGGTGCGCCGTTTATGCTAAAATAAAGCTAATGATTCTTCTCGACAGGGTAACAAAGACATATAGCAAGAATTTGGGGACGGCGCTTGATCGGATAAGTCTGCATGTCGAACCAAAGGAGTTTGTAATTGTAGTGGGGCAGAGCGGCGCTGGCAAAACTACGCTGTTACGGTTGCTGACGCGCGAAGAACGCCCAACCAGCGGTAAAATTATCATCGGTGGTATTGATTACGATAAGTTGAAGGACAAAGACATTCCACTCTTGCGGCGTAAAATTGGCGTGGTGTTTCAGGATTTCAAATTATTACCAAACAAAACTGTCTACGAAAACGTCGCCTTTGCGTTGGAAATCGTCGGCGTTAGCCACAAAGAAATCCAGCACACCGTACCAAAAGTTCTGGATATTGTGAACCTAACCGGCAAAGAAAAGCGCATGCCCCAAGAACTGTCTGGTGGCGAACGTCAGCGGGTGGCAATTGCCAGGGCTATTGTGCGCCAACCCAAAATCCTGATTGCCGATGAGCCTACCGGCAACCTAGACCCAAAACACGCCTGGGATGTCATTAAAGTCTTAGAAAAAATTAACCGCTATGGCACCACGGTATTACTGACCACACACAATGCAGAAGTCGTGAACAAGCTAAAGCGGAGGGTTGTAACCATCCAAAATGGTCGTATTGCCAGTGACCGCGCAAACGCAAGCTACGCGCAGGAATAGTACAATGAGACGAAAATATACCACCCTTTGGCGCATTATCCATACCGGCATCGTAAACTTTATTCGCAATGCCAGCTTGGCAATTGCCGCTATGGCCGTGATGATCGTAACGTTAACCATCGTGCTATTTTCGTTGATTGCCAACGCTACATTCGCTAACACTATCAACCAAATCACTAGCAAAATCGATATTTCGGTCTACCTAAAAGACACCGTGACTCCAGCGCAATCTTCGCAGCTGGTGGCACAGCTCCAAAAACTGCCGAACACTCAGTCGGTGACGTATTTATCAAAAGACCAAGTACTTAAGAATTTCATACAACAGAATGCTAACAACCAACAGCTGCAATCTGCAGCCGACGCAACATCCAATCCGTTGCCGGCAACCATTCGCATCAAGCCGCGTGACCTCAATAAAATTAACGACATCAAAGCATTCTTGGATAAGCCAGCGGTCACGGCACTAGAATCCGAGCCAACTTCGTACAATGGCAGCCTAAAGCAGGCGATTGACAATATTACTCATGCCACGAACGTGCTGCGAGAAATTGGCATCATTGCTGTCATAGTATTCGCGGTCGTTTCGGCGCTGATAATCTTTAACACTATTCAAATGGCAATCTTCAATCGTCGTGACGAAATTCAGATCATGCGCTTGTTGGGCGCAAGCACCAGTTATATTCGGGGACCATTTATTGTCGAAAGTGCGATTTATGGGCTGCTGTCAGCGGTGATTTCGGTGTTAATTGTAAACTCGATTTTTGTGGCGGCATCGTCCACATTGCAGGCAACAACCTTTGGACTGCTCGATATCGGCTACGCCGTAACCTATTTTGATCATCGATTCTGGAAGTTTTTGGGAATGCAGCTTATGGTTGGTATACTTATTGGTACTGTATCTTCTGTCATTGCCACACGACGGTATCTCAAATTTAAGATTAAATAGCACGTGTCTGTCTAGAACGGCACATTGCGAGCGAATCACTCCAGTCCGCACTCGCCGTACCCTAGGGTATGGCTCCCTTGCGGGCTTCATGCTTCACTTACACTACATCGTTCTAGGCAGACACTTAACGGTGGAGCCAAGTTCAGCAACTGGTGTCCGGAACGAGAAGGTGGGGGATTTACAAAGTTTATGACCAGTCGTATAATAAGCGTCAGCAGGAAAAAGACAAAAACCATGCTCAAAACCTCACAAAAACATCAAAAGCTTATTCGTCGCCTCCGTAGCACGCCGGTGTTATTTGTGCTGAGCGTTTTATTGGTGGCCGGTTCGTTATCACACGGTTTTGGAGTATTTGCGGCGACTTGTAGCAATACCACTGATTGTCAGCAGCAGATTGATGGATTGAACGCTCAAAATTCTCAGGCTCAGAGTACGCTGAGTACGCTTGAATCGCAAGCAGGTAGTTATCAGGCTGCGGTGAGTGCGCTCCAGTCCCAAATTAATATGATCCAAGGTCGAATAGCCGATAATCAAGCGCAGCAGGCTTCGTTGCAAACGCAGATTATTGCTGCCCAAACGCAGCTTGATCAGCAGAAGTCAGTTTTGGCGAATGATTTGAAGACAACGTACATTAATGGCCAGTTAACACCCGTGGAAATGCTAGCTACTAGCAACAATATCAGTGATTACATCGACAAGCAGCAAGCCTATTCGGTCGTCCAGGATAAAATTCAAGATACGCTAACGCAGATTGCAACCCTGCAAGCCCAACTAAAAGGCCAGAAAGATCAGGTCGATCAGCTTTTGGCGACCCTGGGAACGCAACAGACGCAAGTTACGGCTGCGCAGAATGAGCAAGCAAGCTTGCTTTCCTACAACGAATCGCAGCAAGCCAGTTTTAACCAGCAGATTAGTGATAATAAATCGGCATTAACGCAGCTGTATGCGCAGCAAGCGGCCATCATTGCAGCTTCCTTTGGTGGTGGCTTCCATTATGGCGGTACCGGCGGTTATCCGTATGCCGATGCAGTCTGTCTTAACACTAGTGGTGATTGTGGCCCCTCTGGTGGTTACCCCTATGGACCATACGCCTGGGGCTATCCGCCGGACAATCAGTATGACGGCGCGGGCTGGGCCTATCGTAACTGTACGGGCTATGCATTCTGGCGTTTGGCTCAAACAAGTGGAGTTACTTTAACAGCTGGTTTGTTCCCGAATGTAATGGCGAGCGGTGGCCGTATTGGTTACTCACTTCCTGACTTCAGAAAATTGGGCTACGTCGTCGATAAAGATCCCAATGGCGCCAATGTGTTGGCGGTGAATACCGGTGGTAATTTTGGCCATATCATGTACGTTGAAGCAGTGGACGGTAATGGCCAGGCGATCATTAGCCAGTATAACGCTGGCGAGGATGGACGGTTTTCTACCGGCACGCTGACAAATACTAGCGGCGTCTACTTCGTGCACATACGATAACCTGAGACGAAGCTTATCTTCTCGAAAAAAACGATTAGCATGATCGGCCGTAGCCTGTATACTTAGTGCTAATGCAAGTGAAAAAGGGTGAGAACGAAATAGGGGAAATGTCTGCTGTTGTGCCGATTGTGGCCACGAAGCCCCATGGTTCGCGGGCTGGCAAGCTGATTGCTGGCGGCTTGGCACTGGTGGTGGTTTTTGGGCTTGGGGTAAACGTCGGCAATGGCCGTATCTCTATTGCCAGCCAGCCTCACGAACAGAGTGGCTTACCGACAAAACTCGACTATTCTAGTGTTAATGATGTTTACAACGCAATCAAGGAAAACTACAACGGCACGCTAACGGCGACACAGATGACAGATGGCCTCAAGCATGGCTTGGCCGAAGCCACAAAAGATCCATATACTGAATATTTCACGGCTGCCGAAGCCAAATCGTTTAACGACGAGTTAAATAATTCGTTTAGTGGTATTGGCGCCGAGCTTGGCCAGGACAGTGACGGTAATTTGCAGGTTATTGCGCCCATTAGTGGTTTCCCAGCCGACAAAGCAGGGCTAAAAGCGCAAGATTTGATTGCAAGTATTGATGGCACGAGCACGAGTGGCATGAGCGTTGATGCTGCCGTCAACAAAATCCGCGGTAAAGCAGGCACCAAAGTAACGCTTGATATCGTGCGCGATAAAACGCAGGCTCTAACGCTGACCATTACACGCCAGAATATCCAGGTACCAAGCGTAACAACCAAAACGCTCGATAACAACATTGGTTACATGCAAATTAGCACCTTTGCCGATGACACCGCCAAGCTAGCTCAAGCTGCCGCTGACAAATTTAAGCAGCAAAATGTGAAGGGTATTGTGCTCGATCTGCGCGATGATCCAGGTGGCTTACTTGATGCCGCAGTCAGCGTTTCTAGCCTGTGGGTTCCGCAAAACAAGCTGATTGTCGAAGAAAAGGGCACTATTGGTGATGTCACACACGATGCAACTGGTGGCGACGAACTCAACGGTATTCCAACAGTTGTCTTAGTAGATGCTGGATCGGCTAGTGCTAGCGAAATCACTGCTGGTGCGTTGCATGACAATAATGTTGCACGTATCATCGGTGTCAAAAGCTACGGCAAAGGCGTTGTGCAGCAGCTTATGAATTTCCCCGATGGCAGCGAACTCAAGGTTACGGTTGCCAGCTGGTATCGTCCAAACGGTTCAAGCATCAACCATAAGGGCATTACACCCGACCAAATTGTCACCGTCAGCGATGCCGATGCCAAAGCCAAAAACGACACGCAACTCAAAGCTGCCGAAGATTACCTAAACAAATAATCGTATATTGTCTATTTTGCTTGCCAAGGGAGGGGCAGATAGGGTAGGATTAAGAGCATATAAGAGAGGTGTGTTGAGCGTGGCAGACAAGCGGCCGACGAAGTATGTATTTGTAACAGGTGGTGTGCTTTCTGGCCTCGGAAAAGGCATCACAGCCGCCTCGCTTGGTAATCTCTTAAAGGCCCGCGGACTTAAAGTTAACCTCCAGAAGTGTGATCCGTATCTCAACGTCGATGCAGGACTCCTTAACCCTCGTGAACACGGCGAATGTTTCGTTACTAAAGACGGCGCCGAAACTGATTTAGACCTTGGCCACTACGAACGTTTTATCGATAACGAACTCACCAGCTCCAGTAGTTTGATGAGTGGCCGTGTGCTGTTACAGCTTATTCAGGATGAGCGCGCTGGCAAGTTCGAGGGCGAAGACGTCCAAATTATTCCCCACGTCACCGGTGCAATTCAGGATTGGATTATTAAAGCGGGCGAAGGTTTTGACGTGCATATCGTTGAAATCGGTGGTACGGTGGGCGACTACGAATCACTGAGCTTTATCGAAGCGATTCGCGAACTTGGCGTTCGTGTCGGCCTGGAAAATTGCGCCTACATTCATGTAGTCTATTTGCCGTATCTTGGCGCGAGCAACGAAACCAAGACCAAGCCAGCTCAAAATTCTGTTCGCGAATTGCGTGGCCTAGGCATTGCTCCTGATATTTTGGTCGGCCGCTCCGAGCAGCCCGCTAACGATGGCGTCAAGAAAAAATTAAGCCTATTTAGTGGTGTGGCCGAAGACGCTATCGCACTATTGCCAAATGCCTCAACTATCTACCAGGTGCCATTGACGCTCGAAGATAGCGGTATTGCCGATGTAATTGTAAACCGACTTGGCCTCGAAGCTTCCAAGCCCGATTTGACAGATTGGCGCAGCGTTGTAGAGCGTGCCACCAAAGCCCACGACAAGACCGTAAAAGTCGCCTTTGTCGCCAAATACATGGATAACACCGATACCTACATGTCGGTCTTCGAGGCGCTCAAATCTGCCGCTTGGCACAATGATGTTTCAATCGAGATTACCTGGATCGACGCCAGTCAGTTCGATGATACTGATGCCGACATCACAAAAGAACTTGCAAAGTATGACGGCATTGTGGTTCCTGGCGGTTTTGGGCAGCGTGGCCTAGAAGGCAAGATCAAAGCCGCCCAGTATGCACTAACCAGCAAAACACCGTACCTTGGTCTCTGTCTGGGCTTGCAGATGGCGGTAATTGCCGCAGCACGCAACGCTGGGATATCCGACGCAACCACGTTTGAACTAAATCCAGAGAGCAAAAACCTGATTATCGACACCATGCACGATCAAAAGGATAAGTTACAAACCGGTGGCACCATGCGCCTGGGTGATTATGATTGCCAACTCGAAGCCGGCAGCCTAGCAGCAACTGCCTACGGCACCACAAAGATTGTCGAGCGTCACCGTCACCGCGGCGAATGCAATAATGCTTACCGCGACGAATATGAAAGCTGGGGCATTCGCGCCAGTGGTATTAACCCCGATAATAACCTCGTAGAAGTCATCGAAGGCATCGATCATCCGTTCTTGTTAGCCAGCCAGTTTCACCCCGAATTCAAATCTCGTCCTAACCGCGCTCACCCCATGTTCGATGGCTTTATAAAAAGTCTGTTGCAATAAGTTGTTGCAATAAGTTGTTGCAATCAGCAGCAAGGTACAATAAGCTTAATTAGTATGGATAACCAATCACTCGATAACACACCCCAGACTGACACGCCACAATTACCAACGGCCGAACCAATACAAGCTTCAACCGACACGCAACCAGTAGCTGGGTTTCGTGCTCCCGCACATCCTAAGCGTCTGCTGCTTGTCGAAGACGACGATGCGCTAGCAAACGTCTATCTGATGCGTCTAGAAGCCGAAGGCTTCGATGTTCGTCGTGTTGCCAATGGTGAAGACGCTCTGGCCGCAGCACTTGGCTACCACCCAGATCTGATTCTACTTGATGTCATGATGCCCAAAGTCAGTGGCTTCGATGTACTCGATATCCTTCGCAATACCCCAGAAACTGCCAACCTCAAAATTGTCATGCTGACAGCCCTGAGCCAAGAAAGCGACAAGCAACGTGCCGAATCCCTCGGTGTTGACGACTACTTAGTCAAATCCCAGGTCGTCATCGCTGACGTAATCGACCGCATCAAACACCACCTCGGCGTCAACTAGGTTGGGCAAGCCGCTTAGACGGCACATCTCGGCCCAAAATATCCGCTCCGGTGCTCGACTTTGAACCAAACTGCACCACCTATGTGGCTTGCACGAGGCGGATCCAAAGAAGTTAGCAAACTTGAGAACTAAATTGACTTTTTATAAAGCTTATGCTATATTTAGTATGTAAAATAACACCCAGTGGTCGGGTGTCGATTGCCCTAAATACAATTACTATGAACACTGCACCTGCCGAACTTGGAAACGTAGCACTGGATAATCTGGCTGCTTTACAAGAGGGCAGACAAATAAATGCTGAGCATATGGCTGAGGCAGAGTTGAGGGCTATGTTTAACCCGGCTATCGTCGAGAATCATAGTTTTGCTGTTACCAGCGCTAAACGCGATTCTTTTCCGTACGATGAAGCTATCCTTACTGTTGACTCATTGTTGTCTATGGAGGCGATCGGTGTCGATACGAGCGAGCTACTGGCTAAAACGGGCAAGAACTCGATCAGGGACTCGGTGTGGAAGAACGAAACACTACTCACAAAAGATCTTGGCAATGAACGGTTGACGATTAAGGATTATGGCGAAGGGGCTTCATTTGTGCTGAGCTCTGCAGATCCCGAACATCCGCTTGAGCAAAACGCGCCGTCATCAGTCATAAAAGAGAGAGTGATCGCTCGTTTAAAACAATCACCGGCACACCAGGCAATGATGGAGGCTGGCGAGCGGCTTATAAGTGGTACAGTAACGCCAGAATCCGTCCAGACCCGTGCCTTTAACTATGTTGATGATCCACTTGGTACTTTGGTGTTTTTGGGAGATATTGGCCTCTCGTGGAGTGTTAATTCTGTACGCCGATTGCGTGTCGGCATGCAGCCTAGCGAAGTAGTAGAAGAGGCACTTCAAAATGTAGCACCACATCAAGCTGGCCGCAGCGATGACGGTAGAACATCAGTTTTTACCTGGGGCACGAGTGTAAAACGCGAACTAGTTGTCGACCGCGAGAACGGCACTTTTACATTTGGAGTAACCCAAAGACCAAGTGATCTATACCTAGAGCGTGGCAACCAGTCGCAGGAAAAATCATTGCCATTCGTCGAAACCGACTGTGCCCGCGAACTTTGTAACTTTCTTGACCAGGCGGGACTTATGTTACACCCCAAAGTGCAACGTGAAATGATGAGCGGTAAAGAAGCTGATCGCTACGGCTCTATATATACGCAACTGACCCGTGAAGTGGCAAAGTGGGTGAATAATCCTCGGCGGACGCGACTAAGCGAACTTTTTGTACCAAACGATCCGTCGTTTAAGGGCCGGGCCTTACAGGAGAGAGGCGAATCGGCACTATATGATTATGCAAATTCACAGTACGATGTCGAAACGGACACTGAACAACAAACTCGTGAACAGTACCGTGCTACAAGTCAGTCATTTGAGGGTGAAGCGGCAGCCACTCTTTTTGGTCTTATGAATGGTGCTCTTAATCGAAGTGAGTCACCCGACGGTACTCATACAACCGATTTGCCGGTTACAAAATCTAGCGTGCATATGACGGTTGGCGCTTGTTTTGATGTGGTGGCTTACTACGTCGGTGCTGCGTATGGCACCCGAAGTGGAAACCCGGACTATTTAAAACGTGTGTCAGTCGGCGAGGTACTGATGCTAGAAAAAAATACTGGTTCACACACCTTTCTTACTACTGCGCCAATGACTTTCAATGGAGTAGAAATGCCGAAGGGTGCGTTATTTACACAAGGGGACGATAAGCAGTGGGCATTCTTGCGGCTAACACCATTTGCATTCGACGATGCGGTTGATCAGCTAGCCTTCGGTTCAGAAATTAGCAAGATGCTCAAAAATGAACAGGAAGCGATGGAGCGTATAGGTGAACTTGGTATGAATGCATTGGTAAATCGTGCCACTTCAGCCAGTTAATAGCCGAAACCCAAATCCGCAAATTGTCTAGAAATACACTGAATTGACAATTAATAAAGTTTATGCTAATATTCCTGGCAGGTAAACATAGTATGAAAAATCTCGCCTCCAGTTATAATGATGATCCCTCACGGAAGCGAAATGTCGACCCTGCGGAAGTACAATATGCAGGCAAGGCTGCCTTAGGTGGTAATGTCAGTGTGAGTCAAGAAGTGTTTGGTGGCAAGGGAAGTGTTCGAACCCTTGCAGATTCGCTCCCTTCGGCTAAGCTTACGCCTAATCAGAAATCCTACGTTTCACCCATCAGTGAAATTTTTGAGGGCGAAACACGTAATGGTAATCGGCAGAGCTTGTTTGGTATTGTGCTATCTGCGGATACGGCGGTTGCTATTATAGGTGAAAAATCCAACTCCCTGGGCGGTATTCCCCCAATTATCAGTTTCGTTGAGCTTCCATACGGTGAGCATAAAGCAGCACATCCAACTCCAACTACAGGTAAGTTGCTGGCGACTGTTGATACTGAGAAGTTAAGTATGGTTCGTCCGGAGGGTTATGTTCAGAAGTGGGAGACCTTTACATTTGGGCGTGTTGAAAGCGATGGAACTTCAACGGCTCGTGATGGTCAACAAATCAAAATTGGTGAAGAACTAGACATGTCCAAGAAGCATTGGCAGGCTACCGTTACTACTGAAGGAATCGTGGAAGTTGTCGATACATCAACCAATGGTACAAGTCTCTTGACTGGGTCAACTTTTATGCGGAATTCTGGCAACGAACAGTTAAACGGCCTTTTCGAGCAGATTGGTGATCCTGCTCGCAGCCTTGAGTGGAACACCGTCAGCCAGCAGCATGTGGCTTACGTAAGTTCTCAATAAAGCTTTTTAAGACAATTTTTTAAAAGAGCCCCCTTGTGAGGCTCTTTTTATGTTCGACAATCCGATGCGATTTATTCGACGGTAACTTCGGTACGAGACACTGAGCGACCGGTAAAGAGGCGGACGCGGCGAACTTGCATTTTGACGATGCCGTCGTGTTCTGCGTGAATCGTGAAGTTGCGGCTGAGTTTGGTGCCTTTGCCGGCACGCTTGGTGAGGCCAACCTGGCGAACGATAATCTGACCAGTCTTAACTTTTTGGCCACCAAAAAGTTTAACGCCAAGGCGCTGACCGGGACTGTCGCGTGTATTCTTACTGGTTCCACCTGCTTTGACGTGTGACATACATTATTCCTATTTTCTGGTTAATACTACGAGCTCGCGGGCGACGATTTGGTCTTCTCGGTAGTAGAGGAGATCTTCGCTTTTGGCGTGCTCAAAACTTACTCGATTATAGCCTAAGTCTTCCAGAGAGTCAATAAGGGGTAAATGTTTGAACTCGCCGGCCCTAATTTGCCAGGCGGGAATTGCGATGCAAAAGCGAGTGCCGGGCTTGGTTTGATTGGCAATATTGCGCAGAAATTTTTTGATGATGAGGTTGCAGTCGGTGGTGGTTTGGGCCAGGGTGGCGCCATCAGGGGTGCTGGTGAAGGGTTTGCCAAGGTAGGTTTCGCAGGCTACAACATCTGGAGCGGGCTGCCAGGCAAAGCTGGTAGCGTCACCTTGATCAAGCGAAAAGCTCGTATTTGTTAGCTTGAATTCGGTGGGCAACCACTCTAGGTTTGCTTTGGAATAGTCGATCATGCGGTTTTCTAGGTCTGTGCCGTAGACGCTGTAGCCCATTAGCATGGCTTCTTGGAGCACAACACCAGTGCCACAGAAGGGGTCAAGGATGGTGGTTTTGGCTGACGGTTTGGCATCGGCAACAGCGAGATTTGTGATGATTTGTGCTAATTTTGGCGGTAGCATGCCAACACGGGCGTCGCGCTTTGGGCGACCGCGGTCACGAAGGGTGTAGCCGTCGATATCTTGGACGTTCACGGTTTGGGCGATGATGGTTTTGCCTGCTTCGTTACTGTCGTCTTTGATGATCACTAATTCCCAGCCGGTTGGGCCGGTGAGGTGGTTGTGGAGTACTTGGGCGCTATTGAGGGCTGGTTCTTGGTTTGGTGTTAGTCTGACCGATTTACCAACTTTACGCAGGGCTTTTTTGATGCTGAGGCCAGTCGCGAGGATGCGCGGGGTTGATTCGCTAAAACCGTAGGCGCTGATGCCAATTTGCACTTTGCCTTCTGGCAGGTAGCTGGCGTGTTCGGGCGAAACTTTTACGAGATATCGTTCTATTTGACCCCAGTTGGTCGTATCTAGGATTGTTAAAAGTTTACACAGTTTAATTGAGCCACCAAGTCGAGCAAAATGTACATCTGCGTGGGGCAGGCTCACGAGTGCCGCGTGTTCGCTTATTGGTTGAACCTGGGCTGCGCCAAACAGGCTTTCTGCTTCGGCAATGCCGAGTGCTGGTTGTCGTCCTAAAATGAGTATGCTTTGTTCCATGTTCTCATCAGTATAACGCATAGAGGCCTTTGTTTTTTCGGCACAAAGAAAGGATTATCGTATAATGGCTAGTTAATGAGCGAAAAGTCGTATATTAGACGCAACTGGAAGCTAATTCTTAATATTGCCACTATCAGTGCAATGGTGATTCTTGCAATTGCGGTGCGTAAGCAATTGGTGCAGACCATTGAAAATCTGGGCAAGGTGAATGGCTGGGCGCTGCTGTTGATGATACCGATTGAGCTGCTGAACTATCATGCGCAAGCGAGGTTGTATCAACGTTTATTTGGCATGGTTGGCGAAAAGATTCGCTACCGATCGCTGTATCGGCTGTCGTTGGAATTAAACTTTGTGAACCACGTATTTCCTAGCGGTGGCGTAACCGGGATTTCGTACTTTGGGGTGCGCATGCTCAAGGGCGCTGATGTGAAGGGTGGCAAATCTACTATCGTACATTTTATGAAATTGGTGCTGGTGTTTGCGTCGTTTGAGGTTCTGCTGCTGCTTGGGATGCTGATTCTGGCGGCTGTGGGCAAGGCGAATAATCTGATTGTGCTGATTGGCGGCTCGCTGACAACGCTGCTGCTGGTGGGCACGATATTGATGGCTTATATTGTCGGCGATCGGCAGCGAATTCAGCATTCGTTTGCGAACACCACACGATTTTTGAACCGGCTGATTCAGGTGGTGCGGCCAAAGCATCCCGAAACGATCAATATTGAGCGCCTGCGACCATTTTTTGATGAAATGCACGATAACTATAAGTTGTTTCAGTCGAAAACAGCTGAGCTGAAAGCGCCATTTTGGTATGCCATGGTGGCAAATATTACAGAGGTCGCGGCGGTCTATGTGGTGTATATTGCCTTTGGACATTATGTGAATGTTGGCGCGGTTATATTGGCGTATGCGGTGGCGAATTTTGCCGGACTGGTATCGGTGCTACCAGGTGGCGTTGGCGTGTACGAAGCACTCATGACGGCAGTGCTGGTGGCTGGTGGCGTGCCAGCGGCGGTGAGTATTCCGGCGACCGTAATGTATCGAGTGGTGAACACGCTGTTGCAGGTGCCACCGGGTTATTATTTGTATCACAAATCGCTCACCAAACGTAATTACAACGAAGGATAGCCATGCCAGGTGATACGTCTCAAGACATCATATTTGGTGTCAGCGATTTTGTCGCCGTATTGAATCAAACCATGGAATACGCCTTTCAGGGTGTGGTGGTGACGGGGGAACTGGCGAATTTTCGGGTTAGCAAGGGTAAGTGGGTGTATTTTGACCTAAAGGATGACTTTTCGAGTGTCAAATGTTTTGGGACGATTTATATGCTGCCTGGACCGCTAGAGGACGGCATGGTGTTGAACGTGCGCGCGGTGCCACGGCTGCACCAGCTGTACGGCTTTAGCCTGAATATTAGCAGTATACAGCCAGTAGGCGAGGGCACAATCCGACGGGCTTCGGAACTACTGCAAGCAAAGCTAGCGGCCGAAGGCTTGTTTGACGAGAATCGCAAGCGAAGCCTACCGTATCCACCGTCGCGTATCGGGCTGGTGGCGTCGGGCGAATCCGCGGCGTATGTGGATTTTATGAAGATCTTGAACGCTCGTTGGGGTGGTATTGAGGTGGTGCATGCTGATGTCCAGGTGCAGGGCGAAGTAGCGCCGGGGCAAATTGTGGCCGCAATTGAGCAGCTAAACGGTTTGGCCGAACCACCAGAGGCAATTATTGTGACACGGGGTGGCGGCAGCGCCGAAGATCTACAGGCCTTTAGCACCGAACAAGTCACGCGGGCGGTGGCGGCTAGTCGTGTGCCGACGCTGGTGGCGATTGGCCATGAGGTTGATATGAGTTTGGCCGAACTTGCTGCCGATACGCGAGCCAGTACACCGAGCAATGCGGCCGAATTATTGGTGCCCGATCGGACACAAGTACTATATAGTCTCAGAGAATCCCGCAAGCAGCTCGATCGTGGATTAATGGATATGATTATGGAGCGCAAACGATTGCTTCAGCAGTTTCGTAGCGATATGGAGCAATATATAACGCATTTTATAAAGCAGAAAAGGACGAATCTTACGGCAAGCGCGCAACTGTTGCATGCACTGAGCCCGCAAGCGATTTTAGAGCGTGGTTACGCAATGATTTGTAAAAACGGAAAACTGGTTCGACGAGTCAGGGAGCTGGCCGAGCATGATACTATACAAATAGTATTGAGTGATGGCAGCACAAGTGCGGTCGTGGATCGGAAGGGTTAATATATGGCGCAAAAAAAGATAGATTATAAAGAGTTAAATTCGGATCTTGAAGATATTTTGCTGGCACTGCAACAACCAGACTTGGATGTTGATGAGGCAATGGCCAAATATGAGCGTGGGCTGGCGCTAGTGACGTTACTTGAAGATCATTTAGAGAATGCCGAAAACACTGTTAGTAAGCTCAAAGCGCAGCTGGACGTTAGCTAGCTAATGTTGTTTGTAGGCTTGGCACTGCTGTTTTTGGTGGCTTGTTTTAGCTTCGTATTGCTGTTTGGTGCACCCTATTTGCCAACGATGTCCAAACAGGTACAGATTGCTATGGATATGGTGGGTTTAAAACCCGGCCAGACGTTGTTAGAACTGGGTTGCGGTGATGGCAAGGTGTTAATTGCTGCCGCACGACGTGGTTGGCGAGTGGTTGGCTATGAACTGAACCCACTCTTGGTACTGGTGTGCAAAGTGCGTACTTGGCGCTACCGTAAGCTGGTAGTGGTTAAGTGGGGTAATTTTTGGACTCAGGATTGGCCTGCTGCCGATGGCATCTTCGTGTTTGTATTGCTGCGACAGATGAAGAAATTGGATAAAAAAATTATGCAATCGACGAGTAATCCAGTCAAATTGGTGAGCTTTGCGTTTGAGGTGCCAAACAAAAAACCAATCAAAAAAAGCCCACACGGTGTCTACCTTTACAGATATAACTAGCGACACTTTTCCGGATCGCTTGAAACCTGGCGTTAATTTCGGTACTATTACCACTAATGGTTAAGAACATTGCTAAAAATCAGGCCGGCCGCGTTAGTGTGCTGATCTTTCCGCTAATTTTTGTGATTCTGTTATTAATTGGAGCGGTATCGTTTGCTGCTTGGGCCTTTACTGGTCGCCAAGACTTCAAAAACAATGTTGATCAGAAGGTCGCAGTGGCCGTGAACAACGCGCTGAAGGTTGAAGACGCCAAGAAAGACGCTCAATTTAGCCAGGATTACAAAAAACCACTGAAGCAATATACCGGACCATCAGCCTACGGCAGTCTTAAATTGCAGTATCCAAAAACCTGGAGCGCGTATATTGATGAAACCGATAACGGTGCTACTGGTTTAAACGGTTATTTTTATCCAGATTTTGTGCCAACGTTAAACAATCCGGCAAATTCATACGCCTTGCGTGTGCAAGTGGTAAATCAAACATACGCAACGGTACTCAAGACGTTAAGTGGTTATGTGTTGTCACAGCGGTCAGTTATTACGCCATACAGCTTGCCGAGCTTAAAGAATGTTGTCGGATCACGCGTCGAAGGCATTGTTATCTCTGGCAAAGTGGGTAGTATGGTGTTACTGCCACTGCGTGATAAAACACTGGAACTTTGGACCGAAGCGGCGCAATTTGATGACGATTTCAACAATATCATTTTGGCAAATGCGAGTTTCTCGCCCTAACATAATCTTGTTACTATTTGTCCTTCTTAATCGGTGCTATACTTGAACTAACTTTGATTTATAGGGTAAGTTAAGAGTTCTAGAGGGGTACGCACGTGCAGCAGGCGAGGGAGCGAGGGGTGGCTTCGGAGCAGTTGTTGCTTTCTATCGCTGAGCAGTTGAAGATGCCGCTCCTGCAGATCGCCCGACGGGCTGAGCTTTCGATTTTACAAGACAGTACCGAGGGCCTAAAAGAGATGCAGACGACGGCCGATATGGCGATTCGGCTGCTTGATAATTACTTGTTTGGGACGCGCTTGGCATTGGAAAGCGAATATCAATTACAGATGGAACCGGTGTCAATTTCTTCGATCTTGTACGATACGGGGCAGCAACTGGATGCGATGGCGAAGTTGTATGGTGTGGAGTTGCGGCTGAATCTGGGTGGCAAGTTTGGCCCTGTTATGGCGCATCGTCAAGGCTTACAGTCAGCCTTGGTTTCGCTGGGTTATTCGCTGATTGAGGCCTTACCAAGCCTGCATACTAATAAGGCTGACACGAAGCTGAAACTGGAGCTAGCCGCGCATCGTTGTCGCTACGGGGTGGTTGCTGGACTGTATTCTGAAGCCGAGCAATTAACCGCCGAAGCATTACGCCAAGGACGAAAACTGAACGGTCGTGCTCGCCAGCCGCTGGCGACGTTAACGCACAGTAGCGGTGCGGGTGTATTTGTGGCTGACGCAATTTTGCAGGCTATGGACGCCGAGCTAAAAGTTTCACGACATCATAATTTATACGGCTTGGGGACTATCCTGCATCCTAACATGCAGATCCAATTAGTATGAATGTATTACTTATCGAGCCAGATAGATTATTGGTGCAGACTTATGCTCAGGCTCTGGAGCGCGACGGCCACGTTGTGGTGGTTGTGGGCACGGCGCAGGCCGCAATTCACGCGGCCGATGAACGCAAGCCGGAGCTGGTGATCTTGGAAATGCAGTTGGTGAGCCATAGCGGTGTTGAATTTTTGTATGAATTTCGGTCGTATGATGACTGGCAGGCCATTCCGGTTGTGGTGCTCAGTCAGGTGCCACCAGGCGAATTTATCGACAGCTGGGGTTTACTGCAAGGCGAGCTTGGTGTCAAAAAGTATCTCTATAAACCACGCACCAAACTCGAAAAACTGCTGCGAACAATTGGCGAGTTTGAGCAAGTTAAGGCGTAAGGTACGGTTATGAGGCAACTCGTAACAACCGGCATTGTGCTGGGACGGACCGATTATGGCGAGGCTGATCGAATTTTGACACTGCTGACGCCCGATCATGGCAAACTGCGCCTGATGGCAAAAGGTGTGCGGCGGATTAAATCAAAATTAGCGGGCGGCATTGAGTTATTCAGCGTCAGTGATGTGACGTTTATTAAAGGCAAGAGCGATATGGGCACACTGGCTTCATCACGGTTGATCAAGCATTATGGCACCATCGTGCAGGATATTAATCGGACAATGGTTGGTTACGATCTAATTAAAACGCTCAACAAAGCAACCGAAGACAACCCAGAAGCCGAATATTTTCATCTGTTAGAGCAAGCATTCGAGGCACTCGATGATGCAGCTGTAGATTTGCAGTTGGTGCAATTATGGTTTGCGATTCAGCTGCTGCGTTTTGCTGGGCATTCACCAAATCTTAAAACCGATACGGCGGGCAACAAGCTCGATATCCGCGGCAGTTATGATTTTAGTTTTGACGATATGGCATTTACTGCTCGGCCAGACGGCCATTTTACGGCCAATCACATAAAGTTTTTAAGATTGATATTTAGTGGCAACCAACCAAAAGTGCTACAAAAACTGGTAGGCAGCGAGCAGTTGAGCTTAGACTGCAAAGCGCTGGTGCAGGGCTTAACGCAATCGGTACGAATCTAGCTCTCGTATTCTGGTGGGCGACACGGTATAATTCAGGCTAACTATGAGTGATGTTAGTCTAGAAGATATTGTTAGCCTATGTAAGCGCCGCGGGTTTATTTATCCGGGGTCTGATATTTATGGGGGTTTAAGTGGAACGTGGGACTATGGACCGCTGGGTGTGCAGCTCAAACGTAACATTTCCAATCTGTGGTGGAAGACGTTTGTCGAAGACCGCGATGATATGTACGGGATTGATGCGGCCATTCTGATGAACCAAAAAGTTTGGCAGGCTAGCGGACACGTTGGTGGGTTTAATGACCCGTTGTTTGAGTGTAATAACTGTAAAAATCGTTTCCGAGCCGATCATTTGGTTGAAAACTGGATTGATGCTCATCCGGACAAATTAAATGCGGTTATTCACGAAGCATATAACCAAAGTCCGGAAACTTTAAATCACTATAAAAACTTGTACAAGATGGCCTGTCCCAATTGTGGCAAGCAAGAACTCAGCGACGTGCGCCAATTTAACATGATGTTCAAAACCCATGTTGGCGCGGTAGAGGACGAAACCAGCGTGAGCTACTTACGGCCAGAAACGGCTCAGGGCATGTTTGTGAACTTTAAAAACGTTGTCGATAGCTTTTACCCGGATGTGCCATTTGGTATGGCGCAGATTGGTAAAGCCTTCCGCAACGAAATCGCCCCACGCGATTTTATTTTCCGTGTGCGCGAACTTGAACAGATGGAGATTGAATACTTTGTGCAGCCAGACGGTTGGCGCGAGCAGTTTGATTATTGGCTTGATCAGCAAAAGCAGTTCTTGATTGGTCTAGGGCTGGCCGAAGAAAAAATCCACCAAGTAGAAATTGGGCCGGACGACCGCGCTCACTACAGCAAACACTCCGTTGACACCGAATTTGATTTTCCATTTGGCCAAAAAGAACTACTTGGTTGTGCGTACCGTACCGATTACGACCTGAGCAAGCACCAGGCTGCATCTGGCAAAAACCTAGAATATCGGCCAAAAGATGGCGGTACACCATACATTCCACACGTTATTGAGCCAACCTTTGGTTTGGATCGCTTATTCTTGGCGGTTGTTGCATCGGCTTACTGCGAAGACGAAGTCAACGGCGAAAAGCGCTCATTCTTGAAGCTGCCTGCACACCTGGCGCCGATTAGTGTCGCCGTTTCACCACTGCTCAAAAACAAACCAGAACTGGTTGCTAAGGCAAAAGAAGTCTTCGCTATGCTCAAAAAAGAATTCGGCAGTGTTACCTGGGATGATAACAGTAACGTCGGCAAACGCTACCGCCGCAGCGATGAAATCGGGATTCCATACCACGTCACTATCGACTTCGACACGCTGGAAGGCGACAATGCTGGCACCGTCACCGTCCGAAACCGTGACACCACCGAACAAACCCGGGTTGGTATCGAAGATTTAGTAGCTAATTTGGCACTGTAATGGGTTCTTTTATTGAACTAAATGACACACTGCGAATTACTAAAGCTCAAGGTTTTCCGGCGGAGCTTGATGTTGCTCAACATCAGCAAAATCCCTATAGTTTTACTGATGTTGAGGATAAAGTTTTTATGTTCACGGCCAAAGAAAAGATACGAGTCTATCACCAGCCGCCAGTGCGTAATTTTCTGGTAGAGGAACTGGACGGCAAGTGGTTGTACTGGGGTTTGTGCCACATTCTTACGATCAATCACGACTACATCAATGGTGTGACAAGTGGCACATACAAAATCATTCGCTTGAATAGCCCGGAAGAAATGAAGCAAGCCTTCGAACTTGTCGACTCTCGCCCGGAGCTTAATTATTTTAAGTCATGAAAAAGGCAGTAATTTTACATGGGACGGACGCAAATCCGGAGGCGAATTGGTTTCCTTGGTTGAAGGAAAAGTTAGAAGCTGAGGGCTATGAGGTTTGGGTGCCGTTATTGCCGGAAAATCATACACCCAACAGAGATGTTTACGCTGAATTTTTGTTGCAGAGTGACTGGGATTTTGTGGATAATATTGTGGTGGGGCATTCGTCTGGTGCCGTTGAAGTATTGAATTTATTGATGGACGAGCGTTGCCCAAAGATCAAATTGGGTGTGCTGGTTTCGGCTTGGGATCACGGTGTGCCGACGGGCATGGAAGCTTCGCAGTTTGCAAATCTATTTCCGCCAACCGGCTTTGACTTCGAACGCATTAAGCAAAAGGCCGATGGATTCGCATTTTTACACGCAGTTGATGACCCATATTGTCCAATCGAGCAGGCTGAATATCTGGCAAGGCAAACGAGTGCGCCGCTGATGGTTATAGAAAAAGGTGGCCACCTTGGTGCCGGCTTCACCGAACTCCCCGAACTCTGGCAGATTCTTGAGCCAATGGTATGATGGCAACATGAGAAATATTCTAGCCGTTATCGCCGGTCTGATATCAATCATCGCCACCTTGCCGTATATTCGCGACACCCTGAAGGGCAAGACGCACCCAAATATTGTCACGTGGCTTACATGGGGGTTGTTGAGCGGTATCACGGCTGTTGCCGCACTGTCCGGTGGCGCGAACCAGACGGCGATATTTGCAGGGGCTTTGGCTCTATGTAACATTGGAATTGTGATTGCTGGCTTGCGCTACGGTGTCAAACGCTATACTCGCTTTGATATTGTGTGCCAAATCTTAGCAATTGTTGGGGTTGTGCTATGGCGCGTTACGAATGATCCGGCCTTGGCGGTTTTATTCAATATAATCAGCGATTTAATTGGTGCTTTGCCGACCTATCGACATATCTGGCGCAAGCCTCGCGAAGAAACGCTGACCACGTTCATTGTCGCTACGGGCTCATCGGTATTGGTGATTATTTCATTGGCACGATTTGATTTTATCTCGTTCGCCTACCCATTCTACATACTTGCTAGCTGTCTGTCGTTCGCGCTGCTTATTGTGTATTCCCGGCGTAAATTTGCCTTAAATGCCTCAGACGAGTAGTTATGAGAATTCTAAGACGTACACAATTTGGCAATCCGATTTTACGGCAGCCAACCCGTGAATTAAGCCATGAAGAAATAGTGTCGACCAAGGTCAAAGATTTTGTGGTAAATATGCGGTATACGCTGGAAAGCAAGGGTTACGGCGTAGGTTTAGCGGCACCACAAGTGGGGAAGGCGGTTGCAATCACGGTTATTGGTATCAAGCCAACGCCATCACGCCCAGATAATCCAGTGATTAATCTAGTACTCATCAACCCAAAAATTATCAAAAAATACGGATCTAAAAAAACAATGTGGGAAGGTTGTATTAGCTTTGGTGATACTAAGAATTTTCCGTATGCCCAAGTCCCACGTTACAAAAAAATTCGCGTGCAATGGATTGATGAAATGGCCAAAACACACGAAGAAGATTTTGAAGGTATTACCGCACACGTTTTACAGCATGAAATCGATCACTTGAACGGTGTATTATTTGTCGACCGAGTTAAGGACACGAAATCATATATAACCATCGCAGAATACAAGAAGCGTTTTCTTAAATCCTAGTGGTATGATAAAAGCATGAAACATATTTTGGTAACGGGCGGTGCAAAAGGTATTGGTAGGGCAATTGTTGAAGCGTTGGCTGCAGCTGCTGAATATAAAATAACAGCGACATATTTTGGTAGCAATGCGGCGGCAGACGAGATTGCAGCAAGCTATCCGGCGGTGCGATTTGTAAAAGTAGATTTGCAAGACAGGCAAGCACTCGCAGCCTTCATTACTGATCTGCTCGCAGCTGAGCCGATCGATGTACTAGTCAATAACGCCGGCCTGTATGTCGGAAAGCCATTTGAAAATATGACGTTAGACGAGGTATTCCAGCAGATTGATCTGAATTTTACCGCGCCAACTCAACTGATCCATGGTTTGCTGCCATTACTCAAAAAAGCCAAAGCACCGCTGATTATTAATATTTCTTCGCAGGCCGTTCACGAACGAATCTCTGGCGAGGCAATGTACACTGCCGTGAAGACTGCGCTTTCGACGCTAGCGTATGTGTTACGGGCAGAGCTTAATCCAGAAGGTGTCCGGTTTGTGACGGTCGAGCCGTTTGGCGTAAACACCTATGGTTTGGATGAGCCAAGTTCGATGATCCTGCCGGAAGAGCTGGCAAAAATGGTGCTGTATGCCATTGAAATGCCCGATCATTTACAGCTCGACAACCTAGGAATTAGTCACCTCAAGCAATCTCGCCCCGATTATCCGGATTGGATTGAGCAGTAGCATGAAGCTTTTACTGACGTCGGCAGGAATTACGAAACGAACAATTGCCGAGACGCTTGGTGACTTAGTTGGCAAGTCGGCCAGCGAAACAAAAGTTGCATTTGTGCCGACTGCCGCCAATGCGCAGGATGGCAATAAAGATTGGTTTATTAATCAATTTTTAAACTTATGGCGCTTTGGCTATAACTGGATTGATGTGGTTGACCCGAGTGCGTCGGGGGTTGATTGGCAGGCCCGCTTGGCGGTAGTCGATGTCATTTTGGTAAGTGGTGGTAGTACCTTTCATTTGCTTGATCAGTGCCGCAAAACTGGTTTTGATAGTTGGCTTAATAAACATCTGCAAGACAAAGTCTATGTTGGTATCAGTGCCGGTACGATCATTGCCGCGCCGACAATTGAAGTTGCAATGTTACCACCCGCAGATGCAAATCCTACTGGTTTAACAGATCTAACTGGCTTTAATTGGGTGGATTTTGAAATCGAGCCGCACTGCGACAAAGATCGATTTTCCGAAGTCAAAACATACGCATCGACCAAAAATCATTCTGTCTATGCCATTGACGACCAAACTGCCATAAAAGTTGTCGACGGCGAGGTTGAAATTGTGAGCGAAGGCAGTTGGCAAGTATTTAATGCCTAAGTATTGCTTATGATAATTCCAAAGACCATCAAAGCGATTGCTTGGGATCTTGACGGCACGCTTTTAAATAGCTTTGGAATCTACTCGGACATTTTGCGTCGTTTGGCTCCGACTTTTGGCTTACCAGTTCCAACATCAGAAATGTTGTTAATGAATTTTCATGGCCAACTACACGAATCTATCAATGGTACATTTGGTGGTCTCAATGACGACACCCTTAAAAAATTCGAAAATCAATTTTTGATCGAACAAAATGCTTACTATGTACATATTGATCAGCACTTGTTGGAAGATGCAATTATACTAGCGGATAAAGCTACGGCAGCCTCCCTTAAGCAGGTAATTGTGACAAATCGGGCACATACTGGCCGTGACAGGGCAAGCCCTCGGAACATTGTGGAACAGTCGGTATTAAGACAACATATCCATCATATTATTTGTGGTGATGAGTCTGGCGATTACCATAAACCTGACCCGAGAGTATTTGGTGACTTATTTGAGCGTTGGCAAATTAAGCCCGCCGAACTCCTGGTTATTGGCGACCAATATGTTGACGCGCAATTGGCGCTTAACAGCGGCTCCAGGGCAATTATTGTTTCCCGCGAAGTTGACCAGCCCGCTCATCTTGATACATTGCCAACTGGCTGGCAAAACCACGTGGCCGTTGTCAAGAGCCTTCACAGTATTACATTTGACGCTTAAGGTTTGCCAATTTTACAGCAGATTTTTGGGCAGCCGACTTGTAGAATGTATGGAGATTATTAGATCAGAATAGGGAAGTGACCAAATATGAGCGAAAAAGATGCCGATACGATAATTGCCGGACAAGATGACGTAGCGGTTGAGCCAGCAGCAGCGCTAAGCAAGCAAGACAGGCCAGCAGATATCCTGGCTCCAGATGCCATGGAAGACGCAAACTATGTCGAGACTGATGTGTTTGCCTGGGCTAATAATTTGGTGCAATACAAAGATGAACTAAAGATCGACCTGTTTTTCTTTAATAAAAATTATACAGTGTACAAGACCACGCGTAGCAAGGTTTTAGACAAGCAGATGGAGCCGATTTTCATCGACGAAATTTTGGAATACATGCTGGAAGGTGCCGACAATGGGCTGATTGTGCGTGGCTTCGAAGATGCCGAGGCCGAAGAAAATGTGCTGATGCGCACGCGGCTCAAGAATGTCGAAAAGGCCAAAGAAACGCTCAACTGGCTTAAAACCCAGATGCACGAAATTGAACTGTTCAATGACGAAGAGCACGATATTAAGCGCATGAAAGGCGTGATTGCGCGTGTGAGTCACGAAGGGACGGACAAATCTTTTTACGTTATTAAACAGCTTCCGCAATCACAAATTATTCGCGGGAAAACTGGCTGGATGCTGCGCGAAGGCAAGTTTGTGCCGTTTGATGCCGAAGCGGCACTGCGGATTCCAACCGATAACCAATTGCTAGTTTTAGATCAAGACATGTACGTGTTCAACCAGTCAAAACTCAAGACACTGTTTGGCTACGACGCCAAAGAAGCTAGCATTGCCGAAGCTAAAGTGCGTGAAATCGAACAGTTTTTCCGGCTGAGCTTTGCCGAAGGTTTAAGCTTGCAATCACTTGTGAAAGGCAACCGGGCAACCATTAAAAAACTGCAAAAAATTCAGCCAAGCTTGGTCAAGCAAGAAGATCTGGTTGATCATGGCGAAGAGCTTGATATAGGCCTGATGACCGACGAATCCGGAGCGATTATTATCATGGACGAGAAAGACCTGACGCGCTTCGTGAACCTGTTAAATGACGATTATGTTGAATCACCGATGACGGGATTGCGCTACGAAATTAAGAGTAAGCGCTTACTAAAACCACCAAGCGACGATGATCTTTTAAAGCAGCTTGGAGCCTAGCAGTGCAATGATTACGTATTACACCGATGGCAGCTGCGAACCGAACCCAGGCACGGGCGGCTTCGCGGTGATTAAAGAGATGAAGCCAGCAGTGCTGGGTGGCGAGCACGAAACAACTAACATCCGGATGGAAGGTTTGGCGATTATTGCAGCACTCAAAGATGCAAACGGTGAGGCCTGCGAAATCTATAGTGATAGCGAATTTTGGATCAAGGTCATTACCGTCTGGTCGCTGCCATGGGAAACTAACGGCTGGAAGAAAAAAGGTGGCCCCATCAAAAATCTCGATATTGTGCGGGAAGTTTGCCCGCTGTACCGTGCCTCGAAGGCCACGCTCATCTGGGTACGCGGCCACAATAATGACCCAGGCAACGAACTAGCCGACCATTGGGCCAATGAAGCGCGTAGGCAGCAACTGACAAAAAGGGTATAAGTACCTCTGTGTAGCTGGCTTGGTCTTGCGGGTGGGACTATACTTAAAGTAGAAACAAAGAGCGTTTAAACAACCGACAACTTTAAGCGGAGGAGGTGAATATGTTAAGTAATTTTAATGTTAGCCCAGTGCTGGCAGTGAAGGACTTGGCGAGCGCAACACAATTCTACGGCGGCGTGCTGGGCCTGCAACCAGCCACAGAAAACGATTACGAAATCTACTACAAAACAGGCGGCGGTACATTAGAAGTGTACGTATCAAGTTATGCCGGTACCAATCAAGCCACTGCGGCGACCTGGGAAGTAACCGGTATCGAAACATTAGTGAGTGACCTCAAAGACAAAGGTATTAATTTTGAACACTACGATATGCCCGGTGCCAAGCTAGAGGGTGATATCCATGTCATGGAGGGTATGAAAGCCGCCTGGTTCAAGGATCCGGATGGCAATATTCTATGCCTACACCAGGGCAGCTAGGGTCAGCCGTGCGAATTTGCTATGATTAAGTTATGAACCCAAAACAAAAATCCGGCCAGAAGCCCAACGTCTACGCCTTTATTGATAGCCAGAACCTCAATGTGGGTACCCAGAAATTTGGCTGGAAGATGAACTGGGCTCGTTTTCGCATCTTTTTGGCGGAAGAGTACAACGTCACGAAGGCCTTTATGTTCATCGGCTATATTCCCGAAAACGAAGGTCTGTACGATCAGATGCACGATGCCGGATTCTTAGTAGTATTGAAGCCAACATTCGATATGACGCGCCTGCAGCCAGAAGCTCCCAAAGAAGTTAAAGAACCTGAACCCGGCGCTGAGCCGGAAGAGAAAAAGCCGGTGAAGGGCAATATCGATGCCGATCTAGTCCTATGGACCATGAAAGAATTAAAAAATTACGACAAAGCCATCATTGTATCTGGTGACGGTGACTTTTACTCCCTGGTAGAATACCTTGAAGCTGAACACAAATTGTTACACCTGCTGACGCCAAGCGGCCATTATTCACAGCTCTACAACAAGTACGAACAGTATGTCGTACGGCTGGATAACTTCAAACGAACGCTGGCATATCGCACAACCGCCCATCGCCGACCATCAAAAAAATAAGGCAACCTCGCGCTGTGGCCAAAACCACCCCAGGCCAGCTATACTAGCCGTATGACTCAACAAAATTCCCCAGTTCTATACAAGCAATTGATCGCCAGCGATACACAAGTCGAAGCGCGTATCGAAGAACTGGCCGCCGAAATAATCAAGTGTTATAAAACCAAAAAACCTCTTTTCATTTGTTTATTGCGGGGCGGTGCGCCATTTGCCAGTCGCTTGATGTTTGCAATTACACGCCAGGATCCTTATTTTTATCCAGAACTCGACTACTTGACGGTTAAAACGTATGGCGATGCTCAAACAGACAAGCCGCCAGCACTGATTATGGATTTATCGCCTAGCACCAAGGCGGCTGGCCGACTGGTAATTTTGCTCGACGACGTACTAGATAAGGGAGTTACGGCCGATTTTGCCCATCGTCACTTGATGGAAAAACATGCTGTCGCAGAAGTTGATTGCGTGGTGCTTATCCAAAAAAATCGTGAGCGCAAAGTGTATCGCACGGCAACGTTGTTTGGCTTTGAGTCGCCAGCGGATTGGCTAACGGGCATGGGGTTGGATGATTCTCGCATTGCCCATGAAGCCAATCGCTGGGCAGGCTACGTTGCGATTGCCAATTAAGCTAAAGTTGTCGTAAAACACAGTCCTTTATTACCAATTTATTGCCTGAAACCTTTTAAGCTGTACGCTTTGGCTGGCAAGGTGCTACAATCGGAGGTCTATGAGGCAGACACAAGCACTACGGGTTATGTTGGACGGGGAATCGGTTTTTTTAACTGGTGCACCTGGTGCTGGCAAAACATACGTTTTAAATGAGTTTATTCATCGTGCTACCAAACTAGGCAAGACCGTCGCTGTTACGGCCAGCACGGGCATCGCCGCCACGCACATTGGTGGAACAACAATTCATTCATGGTCTGGACTGGGCATTCGTGACCGGTTGAATGAATACGACCGGCAATGGCTAAAGGCAAACGATAAATTACGCAAACGCTACAATGCTGCCGATGTTCTGGTAATAGACGAGATTTCGATGCTCCACGGTGCGCGGCTCGACATGGTCAATGAAGCCTGCAAAATTTTACGTGATAGCGATAGGCCGTTTGGTGGTTTGCAAGTTATTTTGGTAGGTGATTTATTCCAGTTGCCACCAGTCACGCGGGGAAGCGAGCTGCTTGATTTTGCCCATACTTCGGCTGCTTGGCACGAACTTGCGCCAAAAATCTGTTACATCACCGAGCAGCATCGTCAGGCGGGTGATGCCTTGCTTGACGTGCTCGAAGCCATGCGTCGTGGCCAACTCGAAGATGTACACGCCGAAGCCTTGCAGGAGCGGCTTGGCCAAAAACCAGACGAATCCGCACCAGTGACCAGGCTCTATGCTCACAATATCGATGTCGAAAGCATTAACCAAAAGCATCTTGCAGCTATAAGTTCTGATACAAAATTGTATACAATGCAAACCAAGGGTACTGCTGCTAAGGTAGAGCAGCTTACCAAAAGTGTTTTGGCCCCCGAAAAGCTTGAGCTCAAAATTGGTGCAGAAGTCATGTTTGTCGCCAATAATTTCGCGGCAGGCTTCGTCAATGGCAGTCGCGGTCAGGTAGTTCAGTTTAGTGACGGTATGCCACTTGTAAAGCTGCTAGCTACTAGCCGAATCATTAAAGTCGAACTACATAACTGGTCGTTAGTCGAAGATGATCGCAAAAAAGCCGAAGTCTCGCAGCTACCGCTACGTTTAGCTTGGGCCATTACCATTCACAAAAGCCAGGGTATGAGCCTAGATGCCGCCGAGATTGATCTGAGCAAGTCATTCACTCCTGGTATGGGCTATGTGGCCCTTAGTCGGGTTCGCAGCTTGCAAGGTGTGTATCTGACGGGCATAAATCATGTGGCACTGCAGCTCAATCCAACTATTTATGATTTTGATCGCCAGCTTCAAAAAGCCTCCAATACGTTGGCCGAACAAACTCTGGACGTTGCCGAAGAAATTGCGCCGCTTTCCGAATCCGAACCAGAAACAGAGCCAATCGAATATGACAAAGAACTATTCGAAAAACTCAAAACGTGGCGCCTCAGCCGAGCCGCCAACGACGGTGTACCAGCCTATGTGGTTGCCCATAACACGACGTTAGAAGCGTTAGCTGCCCGCCGTCCTACGACAGCCCAACGACTCATGGGCATTAAAGGTTTTGGTCCAGGCAAACATACCAAATACGGTGATGACGTGCTAAAAATCATCCTCGATCATCTACCAGAAGAGGCAAGAGTAGCCCAAGCTGATGAACAACCCCAGGCTGAAACCCAAGCGGCCATACCCCGCGAAGAAAAAACCGCTGCCCTCAAAGCCGAGTATCCGCGCAGCGGCAAGCGCTGGACGCCCGAAGAAGACGCCCAGCTGCTCAAAGCATTCAAAGCTCACGAATCGCTGAATAAAGTCTGTGAAACCTTAGAACGCTCGCCGGGCAGCCTATGGGTAAAATTGGCGCAACTTCTCGAAAAAGAAAGCTAATGGTACGTTGGGTTCTTCCGAATGGGCACTATTTGTTAGAATTATTGAGTGAGGCCAATGTACAAGGACTAACCCGAATTAGCAGGCAACTCTGATGATAGCAATTGATTTACACACTCATTCCACTGCATCGCCCGACGGCGGTCTACGGGCCGAAGACTACGACCGTATGTTTGCGCACAATAGCTTGCATGTTGTCGCGGTAACAGATCATAATTCGATTCAAATGGCGCTCGTGCTGCACAAAAAATTTGGTGAGCGCATCATTATTGGTGAGGAAGTCATGGCGCAGGAAGGTGAGATTATTGGTTTATATTTGCACAAAGCCATACCGGCGGGTTTGAGTGCCGTCGCTACAGCCCAGGCCATCAAACAGCAGGGTGGCCTGGTGTATATCCCGCACCCCTTCGAAACAGTCCGCAAAGGCTTACCGCTCGCCGTGCTCAATACCATTATCGACGCCGTCGACATTATCGAAACCCGTAACGGTAGGGCTATCTTTCAAAAATACGACAAGCAAGCTGTTGCTTGGTCGCAGGCTTACTACAAGCCTGGGGCTGCCAGCAGTGATGCTCATGGTCGCCATGGTTGGGGCAAAACCTACAGCCAAATTAGCGCTATGCCCAGCCGTGAAACACTCGTGAAACTCCTGCAAACCGCACAATACAGTCACGCATTTCCTGGCGTTCGAGCCATCCTGTACCCCAAATATAACAGATTAAAAGTCAAGAAAAACCATGCTTAAAGAATTGCTGTTTGCACTGTGGTTCTTCTTGCCAGCTGGTGTGGCAAATATGGCACCAATTCTAGTGGCTGCCGTCCCGTCGCTCAAAAAATACGATGCGCCCATCGACTGCAATCGGACCTTTCGCGGCAAGCGAATCCTTGGTGATCATAAAACCTGGCGCGGTTTAGTGAGCGGTATGATTGCTGCGACCATTGTGCTCGGTATCCAGCAACTGGCAGTGAGTCACATCCACGCTGTTCATGTGCTGACCAGCCAGGTCAACTATGCGCATCTGCCAACGCTTATTCTTGGTCCGCTCTTTGGGCTTGGTGCGCTTGGCGGCGATGCCATCGAGAGCTTCTTTAAGCGTCAAAGAGGTGTTGCGCCCGGTCGCGGCTGGTTCCCATTCGACCAAACCGACTACATCATTGGTGGTGCCGTCGCCACAATGCCATTCGTGACGCTGAGCTTGCCGCAATACGGCCTGTTGCTACTGCTCTGGCTTTTGGTGCATATTGTTGTTAGCTACATTGGTTACAAACTACACCTCAAAGAACGTCCGATATAGGCATCTTGATCATCTTTATTAAATTTACCTCTGAATTTCTAAGGGCGTAGCTGTCGCCCACATAGCATCAAACAGCTGTTGCATCATGGCTTTGAGCCCAGGATGGTGAATCTCCAAGGCTAATTGCTGCTCTTTGCTGTAGTCCACGAGCGTCACAACGTCATTGTATATGTACGTCTCAAAGTTAATCCGCAGCACTTCGGGGTCAATATGGCGCAAAAACGCTCTTTTTGGTTCAAACGGTTCAAGCTCCTCAGCCGTTACGCTTGTTGCATTGGTGAGGTCATAGCTAATGAGCTCTTGCTCCATGCATCGTTCGCGGCAACGGCGGGCAAATGCTTTATCAAGATGTTGGCTCAAATGTGCCACCTCAAACACGCGGAACTCTTTATCGGCCTTAGTTAGATTCCAGTTTACTTGCTTTAGCCCGGCCAACCCGTAGTAGTGCTGTGTAGTCGCCTTTGGGCCGCTGGCACCGGCCAATTGTTGCATTAGCTCTGTCATTGAGCCAAGGTTACGCTTTACGGCTGCCGTCTCTGCTTCACGGTTGGCAATTAACGCCTCTAGGTTTTCCAGTGACAACGTGCGAAACAACGTGCCATAGCTCAGTTGCTCGGCACTTACCAAGCCCTTGGCCTGGAGCTCTTCCAGATGCCGATATACTTGTGTGCGACTAATATTTGTCGCCTTAGCAAGCTGCAGGGCAGACGATGGCCCCAACTTCGTAAGTTCCAGATAGGCCAGTGTAGCCTCAGGCTCAATCCCCAAGACTTGTAAATATTTCTGGACAACTTTGAGCTGCTCTGTGGATACCATGTGCATAAGCATAACACACTTGTCCGTATTTCTGGACAACCTTTTTACTTTTCTATCTTTGGCTGTAATAATTGAGCTGTCATTTAAGGAGTTATTTTGTGAAGCGTGCCAAATCAGGCTTATTTTTGGCCGATAATGATCAATGTGTCCACACTACCCTCAGCCTCTTGTTTGAAGACAAGTATCCAGTAGTTGCATCGGCCACAACATATGCTTTAGCCATGAAAGTTGTTCCTAAATTGACAGAACTTGGTGTTTGGGCAGCCCTCATTGATTACGATGTCGGCGGATATCGTTCCAGTTACGGACCGGAAATTCTGGCGGCCGTTCAAGAAGCTCACCCACATATTAAAACCATCGGTATTTCTGTCGATATTCCGCTAGTTGGCGCCGATGTGCCGTTTGGTGTTTATGACATCGAGCATGTAATGGACAATCTATGGGAGCAACAGTAATGACGATGAACGTAGCGGAAAGATTTTGCTGGCAGACCATTGATGTAAATTCGTTGCTCGAGGTCCATAAACCGGGTTGGCGAGAAGATACACTTCGGGTTGCTACAGCGTATGCAATGCGTGAGGTGCTAAAACCGCCGCACTCGACGACCAGAGAAGCGGCGAGTGAGGTCCCGATATGGAGGGTTCCCGGAGCGGTAGTAGAAAGAGAACTACCATGGCTGATTTCATTATACGAAAACGAGCTGAGAGAGCTTGGAGAACACTGCACTGGCCAAAAACTAACGGTAGGTAGCGATCTGCGTCATCGTATGAACATCAATGTGCAACGTCGCTACAACGATCATGCTGAGCTGGGACGATTTGACGGCCATCTTGATACAAACCCTGTGGAGTGTTTGGTGTATGCAACGGATCAACAAAAAGGTAGCGGTGGGGCACTGAGGGTTGCGAACAACAGGGGTGCAAGGGATATTGCGGAAATTGATGCTGATTATTCGGCGATATACCCGGTTGTTGGTCATGCAGTTTACTTTGACGGTAGACACAACCCACATTACGTAGATCCACTCGTTGACCCAGTCGACTTACGTGCGGCAATCGCGGCTAATTACTATACCGCTGAATGCACTGAGGCTATGCGTCCGCTCTCACTTGATGATTATCTAAGCGGTCAAAAGGTCAATTAGAGGAGTATTATGGCACAGGCAACAATAACGTATTATCAACTCCTGGATTTATCGACAAGGAGAGACTTCGCTGAACGAGTATTTTACGCTGTTGGTAAGGCTCTGTACGGAAAAGACGAGAAAGATATGCTCGTAGCTGATGTTACCGTACGAACATTGCAGCTCGATAACACTGCAAGCAAATCCTCTGCCAGAGTTGAATTACATATAGAGGTGGCCTCAGGCGAATGGCCCAAGGACGAGCAGGGCAATGACTTGAGCCGCGAGAAAACCGAAATAAAAATGAAGCAATTGGCTCACCACGTATGTGCTGATTTGGTGGTGCATCAGCCTACAGTCAGAGGGTTGAACGTGTGGTGTACACAATACCCTGCAACCGGTTGGGCGACGAATGTTGAAGAGTACTAGGCTAGGAAAGAAATGATTATTCGAGACATTTTATCGTTGGCTGCCGGACTTCTTGTCTTTTGGGCGTTTATACCGTACGGCCGAGATATTTTGCGCGGCAAAGTGTCCCCGGCTCGTTCGGCGCGGTTGATGTTTGCGGTGCTGATGATCGTGGCTATTTTGCAGCAGCATTCGCTGGGGGCTGGGCTGACCTTGGCCGTGAGCCTTGGTGAGGCTGCTGGTTCGTTAGCTATTTTATTTTTGTCGATTAAGTATGGCATGGGCGGCCTGCGTCGGCTCGACACCCTCTGTTATGGTCTGCTCGCGCTCGATATTGTAGTGTGGGTGACTACTGGGAATGCCTTGCTGGCGCTGTATTTGAGCATTATTGCCGATGTGATTGCGTTTTTCCCGACATTACATAAAACCTGGGTGAACCCAGCAAGCGAAACGGCATTTTTCTTCGCAACTGGCATTGCTGCACCCCTCCTAAACCTAGCTGCTGTCGGCCATTTTACCTATAAAGTTGCACTATACCCGATTGCTTTGGCCATAGAAAATACCATAGAAGTAGCGCTCATCTATCGAAAGCAATTTTCACTGACTTTCGATAAAGACTAGTCCCATACTGGGCAGTATGAGCGAACGACAATCAGCGGCGAAAAAAGAAGGCACAGGTGAGAAAGGCTTGCGCTTTTTGCGCGATTTTAATCTGTTTGTCGGAGCGGCGGCGCTTGGTGGGGCAGTATTGTTGCCGCCATTGGCTGCGCCGCTCACCGTTTATGGCGCTTTCAATGTCGCGCAAGCTGGCGGCTTTGAAGTTGCGCACCGCGCTGCCAAAAAACACCGTAAAAAGTCGCCGGAGTAGCTAAAATATTGACAAAACTAGCTAGATTAGCTAGAATTTAAATATGACAACTGCAAATGTCCACCAGGCCAAAACAAATCTGTCAAAACTGCTTGATGCTGCTGCGCGTGGCGAAAAAGTCGTTATTACGCGCCGAGGCCAGGGCCAGGTCAGTAGTTTCGTGCTTACACCCGTTAAGCAGGCCGCCAAAAAGTCGAAGATATTTGGTGCATATAAGGATAAAATCATCTTGGCGCCAGATTACGATGACGCCGATGCCGAGATCCTCGAAATGTTCGAGGAAAGCATTAACAAACCAATATGATACTTCTTGATACAAATGCGCTCATCTGGCTTTTAACAGGTAGCCAGCAACTGGGTGCTGTGGCTAGGACGACAATTGAAGCTGATCTAGCCACCTGTTATGTATCACAGGTTAGTTTGTGGGAAATTGCCACAAAAGCCGCTATTGGCAAGCTTGACCTTAAACTTGATGTGCCGCAGGTTATAGAAAAGGAAGGTTTTAGCTTGCTGCGATTACGTAATGAGCACATTAAAGCTTACCAAAAATTGCCGCTTCTTCACCGTGATCCCTTCGACCGCATGTTGATTGCTCAGGCGCAGGTAGAGCAAGTTAAACTACTCACTTCAGATGACATTTTCAAAAGCTATGACGCCAAGATTGTTGACGCCAAGGTATAATGTAGGTTTATGCAGTTATGTCTTAGTGATTACGATGGAGTGGCTTTTGATTTTGATGGCACGCTCGCCGATAGTCATCACCACCACGAACAAACTCGCTTCGATTCGTTTACGGCCAATGGCTTCGGTGATATTACGATGGCCGAGCATCGAAAGGGGTATATGTATGGTAGTACTACTGCCGAAATTGTTGCCGGTGTGCTCAAAGCCGGTGGTAAACTCCCTGCGGATGCCGATCCCTACACCCATCCTATCGTCCAAAAGCTTATCAAAGATAAGCACGAGCTCTACAAAAAGGTGGCGAGTTTGGGTTTTGATGAAAAACCCGGTGCCGCAGCTCTTGTGCGTACCGTCGCAAAGTACTACGCCGACAAACTAGCGATCGTCACTACCGCACTGTACAGTGAAGTCGTGCCGTTTCTCAAAAAGTATAATCTGGAAGATTTATTTGCGCATGACCGTGTTATTACTCACGAAACTGTCGAAGCACTCGGGCTCAAGCCAAAAACAGCCCCCGATGCCTATCTGTTAGCCATGGAGCGTCTTGGCATCACCAATCCAAAGAGGCTGCTTGTCATTGAGGATGCTGTGACAGGGGTGGAGTCGGCTAAACGGGCTGAAGCAACTGTGCTCGCCCTTGGTACCAGCCTAGGTCGTGAAGATTTCTACGCCGAAACCGTAACGTTCCACCCAGACTATTTCGTACCTGATTTTGCATCTATTGAACTGATGTACCCAACAAATGTGTAATTTATTTTACAGCTAAGCCACAAGCTTGTTTGGCATAATACAAGCACTGTTAAAAACAAGAATCTTTCCATAGCAAATGTGCCAATTTGTCTCCGCGGGATCGTTGTCGCCGGCTAATTGGCGGTCTTTTTTGTTTTAGAAAATTCTATAACTTTACAGATAGGGAGGGAGTATGGCAACAATGACTGATGCAAAACTTTCCGCACTAAATGCCGGCACAGTTAAGGTCGGCAATTTTATTGTCAACCGTATGGGGTTTGGTGCGATGCGGCTTACGGGGCAGGGCGTATGGGGTCCGCCGTCCGACATTGTAAACGCCAAACGCGTGCTGGAGCGTGCGGTTGATCTTGATGTTAACTTTATTGATACCGCTGATGCCTACGGCCCAAAGGTATCCGAGCGACTCATTCGCGATGCGCTCTGGCCCTACGAAGGCATCATTATTGCTACCAAGGGTGGTTTGCTACGTGGCGGCCCAGGTGATTGGCGCCCCAACGGTTCACCAGAACACTTGCGCGCAGCTTGCGAAGCCAGCCTAGATCGTCTAGGTGTCGAACAAATCGTGCTGTATCAACTCCATCGCCCAGACCCGGATGTATCGTTCAAAAAGTCACTACAAGCACTCATCACACTGCAGCAAGAGGGAAAAATCCGTCATATTGGGCTCAGTAATGTCAGCTTGGCACAATTGCAGCAAGCGCTCGACCTAACCCACATTGCGAGCGTCCAAAATCACTACAACATCGAACATCGTGTTGGTAGCGAACCCATTGTCGACTTTTGTGAACAGCAGGGTATAGCCTTTATTCCATATTTCCCCATGGGCGGTGGTAGTAGTGACTATAATCGTACTGTTTTGCAGGTGATTGCCCATAAACATCATGCTAGTACGCACCAAATTGTCCTCGCTTGGCTTCTGGCTCACTCGCCAATCATATTGCCGATTCCTGGTACGAGTTCGATCAAGCATCTTGAGGCAAACATCGCTGCCGCCAGTATAAAACTCGACGAAAAAGATTTAGTTGCTTTAGATAGCCTGTCTGACTAGTCTCTGATTGCTCCGATTGAGGGCGCTTTTGTGATACGCTAGAAAGCAATGAGTTCCGAGCAACCAAAGTCCGACTTACGGGTAGTCACCATCGGTGGGGGTACAGGCAGTTTTACACTGTTGAGCGTGCTCAAAGAATACTTTAACGATCTTACCGCCATCGTTACCATGTCTGACAACGGTGGCTCTACTGGCCAACTGCGCGACGAACTTGGTGTGCTGCCTCCGGGCGATACCCGGCAGTGTCTGGTGGCGTTATCGGAATCACCAAAAGTGCGTGATCTGTTTAATTATCGTTTTGACGAAGGTAGTCTCGCTGGGCATTCGTTTGGCAATCTATTCCTAACAGCCCTCGAAAAAATGACCGGCAGCTTCGCCGAAGCTGTCGAGACCGCCAGCGAAGTGCTCAATGTACAGGGTCAGGTAATCCCAGCTACGCTCGACAACGTCCAGCTGAATCTCGCGTGGCCAGATCATAACGTTGTACTGGAAGGCGAAGAAGTTATTGATGTCGAAGCCTTGCCCTATGACCCTCGCCAAGCGATTCTTAGCCTTGAGCCAGCTGCTCAGGCCAATCCTGCCGCACTGGCTGCGATTGCAACCGCTGATCTCGTAGTGATTGCCCCCGGTGATTTATACACGTCACTCGGCGCAGTTCTGGTCGCCGATGGCTTCCGTGAGGTATTGGAAACCACAAAAGCAAAAGTCGTGTATATCTGTAATTTAGTGACCAAGAAAGGTCACACCGACGGTTTTGATGTTGCTGCCCACGCCGCCGAAATAGAACGATTCATTGGTGCTCCCGTGATCGATGTTGTATTTTACGATGATACCCAGCCACCAGATGACTTGCTAGAAAAATACGCCAAAAAGGGTGAATTTTGGGTTCAAACCAACGTGGAGACGCTAAAAAATCAACACTACCAGGCAATAGGCGGTAATTTTATAGCTTCCGCCAATGACACGCCATTAGCGAAGGGTGATCTGCTTGCTGCCCACCGGACGTTTATCCGCCACGATGCCGATGCCGTTGCTAAAAAACTCTTGGAGCTCTAACCCATGAACGATGACTCGCAACTGCTCGTTGGTATCGATCTCGATTACACACTGCTCGATGTCGATAGGTTTTTTTATGACAATGTCTTGCCGGCGCTCTGCGAGGCGTATCCGGAAGTCGTTGAGCGTGAGGCTTTTATTAGCTCGATGAATGATTTCCGTCAGAACTTTGGCCCAGCCAACGAATATGATTTTTTTGGTCAAATAACTTCGATGGGGCTGGATGCCGATGCCGTCGAGGCCCATATCGAAGCGGCAGTTACCGGCCATGACTTTTTACGCCCTGGTGCCGCCGATTTTGTAGCACTGCAACTGCAAAACCAGCATGACGTTAGAATTATCACCATCGGTGTTGATCGTTACCAACTGTTCAAAAAACGCTGTATACCACTCTTAAACGGTGTGCCTGTTCATGTAATTCGTGAAGCAAAAGGCGCCTTCATTGCCAAAGAATTCGATGGACGCCATGGCTACATGGTAGACGATAAACTCCTAGTTGATTTACCTAAAACCATCAAACCAATCTATATTCGTAGTCGCAAAAGCGAAAACCTCCCCGATGACGCGTTCGATGGTTTTTCCGAACTCCTCGCAACCGGCCCAGCCGAACTCATTAACTAGCTACCTGACTACAACCTACCTCCGGACTCTGGTGGGTTAGGAGGGACCCGCTGTGCGGAACGCAGCGAGCGCAGCGGGAGGACACCTGGAGTGACAGAACCCGGACCCAAGTTGCAGCTATTTGAGATAAATAATATTGCGTTAATAGCAATAATATTGACAAAATGCTTGTGTTTTGCTAGTGTTTAGTATGTGAGTATCAAAAAACAAATAAAAAAACTAGAACATTATGAACTCAAGCACCGTAGCGGGCTTGAGCGCTGCAGCACCATGGTACTCGTGCTGGCAACGTTATTTAGTTTGAGCAATCTAGTGCACGATCGTACACAAAGCCTCAAAAAAGACGTTATTGTGTTCTCGAACTTCGTCATCAACCCAGCCAACACCGAACGTAATGAAACCGTGCGGATGCCTGTCAAGTTTGATGATGGCCTTCGCGCACCAGCGACAGCAGGCAAATAATTGACAAAAATAAAGGAAAGTAGTATAGTAAAGCCATGACCAATCAGACATACTTACATGATACGCAACCTGTACCACAAAATCCCGGGCCAAACTATGCTGCTCGTTGGGCCGGTGTCTTACTTGCAGGAGCGGGCGTTATCACTGCTGCAGCCGTGGGCTATACCAAGGCCGAGACGGCGTACGATCGTCATGACCGTGCTGAGCATAATAAAGCAGTATTTAATAAGGTAGAAACTATGTCTGGGAACTCATTCCGGATCAAGAGTGGTGCCACAATCCGTTACAGTCCTGATATATTCAATGATGACGGCAGTACCGGTACGGTGGGTAACGCGTATGAAGTTGTGCCTGAAGGACAAGAAGTTATTGCAATTAACCCCCTAGAGTATAAAGCGGGTAATCAGATTTGGCTTGGTTTTACAGATATCGACACCAAGAGTGTGGGTTCGAAGCATGGCAGAGAGGTACACACTGTTTGGGTTGATAAGACGGCTTTGGAATCACAATCTGGCGCTGAAGGCCCTTACATTGTCGAAGTTAATAACCCCAATAGTAATGCCGATACGAATGTCTCAACTGATATCCCTATTTCGCTTGAGTTAAATGGTGACATTCGAAACAGTGATACCGGCATAATCGAAGACAATGCGGCTCTATCGTTTCAAATGCCTGAACATGAAGTGCAACAACTTATTAATGCGGGCATAGGCCAACAGAACACTAACTGATATTAGTGCCTAGTCTAAGGCTCCGGCGCTATATGTGGCGGTGTGGCGTAACAGTTTTGAACCTGTGGAAAAGTGGTGTAGGAAACACCACTTTTTTATGTACTTGTGGCTTGTATGTGGGGATAGGTGGGGAGTAGACTGATTCCAGTGGGTAAAGATAGGTAGCCAAAACAGCTGCCGGAAAAAATAAACACCACTAGAGCATTAACACTAATACCATGGCCACAGTAGATTACTTCGAGCGCAAGCTAGACGAGAAGCGGCGGTTAACCATACCGACCGAACTTCGTGATACGTTTGCAAACGGGGCAGTCGTCACTCGCGGATTCGGCAAGTATCTGCACCTCTATCCAAAGGCGGTGTGGGACAACTTGGTAGAGCCGCGGCTGGAAGGCGACATTCTGGATGAACGCGTTGCAGATCTGAACATTCAATTTCGAATGGGTAAGATTGATACCGCGCCGGATGGCAAGCAGGGCCGTATCACGCTTGAGCAGCATTTGCTCGACTTCGCAAACATCAAAAAAGATGTAATTGCGGTTGGCGTGGGTAGCAGGTATTGGCGTTTGATGGCTCCACCGAAAGAGTAAATGCCCTCATCGGTGCGTTCGTACTTTAACAACAAGATTAGAAAACCGAAAAAGCTTCAACTGTCCACGGACAGGGAAGGGCGACCTCGATAGTAGCTATTCGACAATCAACAAGTGGTAACTGGGGCACCACTCTAAAAACCCTTGCACCTTTCTCTAAAACACCTCCCAAAACTCCACCTCACACATAAGTCTCTCAAACTTCGCTCCGTGAAATTACATATGACATGGAGCAGACAAAAACAAAAACATCCAAAAAAACAAAAAGTTGATTGTCGATTAGGTGCTCTCGAACAGAATATAATTTCTAGAGTTAAAATAAACACCAAAATAAACATAAAAAGTGCGATGCACAAAACCAAAAACCAAGATACATCATCAACACATATACCAGTGTTGCTGGACGAAGTTTTGCAGTTGCTGGACCCGAAAGCAGAGGATTCATACCTCGATTTAACGGCTGGCTATGGCGGACATGCGGCAGAAATACTGAAAAGTACCGGGAAGCCTGAACTGGCTGTGCTTGTTGATCGCGACATACATGCAATCAAGGAGTTAACAGAGCAGTTTGGCGGCAGCGGCGTGAACATACGCCACGAAGATTTCTTGAGCGCAAGCGAAGCACTTGTCAAAGAAAAACAGCGGTTTGATTGTATTTTGGCCGATTTGGGCGTGTCATCACCGCACCTTAACGATGCAGACAGGGGTTTTTCCATTCAAATGGATGGACCGCTGGATATGCGTATGGATCAAGAGCAAAGCTTAACTGCCGAGGTCATAGTTAATACCTACAAAGAAGCAGATTTAGCCGATATCTTGTGGAAATACGGCGAAGAACCAAAGGCTCGACAAATCGCACGACTCATAACAGGCAACCGCCCGTTTGATAGTACGACGAAGCTGGCAGCAGTGGTCAGCAAGGCTTGGCCTGGCCGCAGCAGGGTTCATCCTGCTACCCGGACATTTCAGGCATTGCGTATTGCTGTGAACGACGAGCTTGGGCTACTGGAACGCAGTTTACCCTTGTGGTTGCAATTGCTAAAGCCCGGTGGTCGACTTGCTATCATCAGCTTCCATAGCTTGGAAGATGGCATCGTCAAACGGGTCTTCGGTGAAAATAGTGGTGAGCGTTACGATGCAGAGCTTCGATTACTGACCAAGCGACCAGTGACCGCCTCACCCCACGAATTAGTCCTTAATCCGCGTGCCAGGAGTGCAAAGCTTCGGGCCGCAGCGAAAATAAAAAGAGAAAGGGAAACGCATGCCAATTAAGGTTAAAAGCGCCTCCCGCGCCTACAAAATTCACGTAACCGTGGCCTAGTAGGCACTGATCCGACCCTGGGCAACTGGGGTCGGAACAAAGAAATAAAAAACAAATAGAAAAGTAATATATTTATGACATACTCAAGTGCACTCGCTACCAATCGTTCTCAGTTTGCCGGCCGTGGTCAAAACGCGGTTAGTTTTCGCGTACAGGAACGAACGCTAGGGCCAATTAGCAACACGATTATTTTGATTGTGCTGGCTTGTTTGTTGGGCTTGCTGTATCTGACACAAGTCACCAAGACGAACGCTTACGGCTATCAAATTAATGGTTTACAGGTGCAATCGGCACAGTTACAGTCGCAGCACGATGACCTAGAAGTTGCTTCGGCTCGTTTGCAGTCACTGCCTCGAGTTCAGAACAGTGCAGTGGCAAAGAATCTTGTTGCTACAACTCCCAGCGACACCATCCAAAATTAAAGACAAAACTAGCGGACTCTCAAAAGTTGGTATACTAAAAGACAATGGGTTTTCCGGAACATGGTACGGCTATTTCTGCCGTGAAGCGCGTGCGCATTTGGTACGCGCTGTTAGTGTTTGTTATTGGCATCTTTGGGGTGCGGCTTTTTTATATTCAAATTATTCGCTATGACCACTATAAACAGGCAGCGTTAGCCGATCAGCTCAAGCAAGAACAGATACCGGCTACGCGCGGGATTATCGAAGCCCATGAAGGTGATAGTGTTGTGCCAGTTGTGCTTAATCAGCGTCTATATACGGTGTTTGCCGACCCAGTCGATATTAAAACCTACAAAACGGATCCAAGTAAGGTTGCGGCAGCTGCCGCCCAGGTCCTGGGTGGTTCGGCGAGTGACTACGAAAAAGATCTAAAGCTGGCCGGTACGCGCTACTCGGTGCTTGCTAAAAAAGTTAGTCAACAGCAGCGAGATACGCTCATGGGCTACAGATTTGCTGGACTATATAGCGAAGAACAAGACTATCGAACCTACCCGCAGAGCGCACTAGCTTCGCAGTTATTGGGCTTTGTAAACGACGATGGTGTAGGCGAATATGGTGTAGAACAGGACTTAGATACACAGCTTAAAGGTACGCCGGGCGAACTGAAGGCGATTACCGATTTGAACGGTGTGCCGTTGGCTGCCAGCAAAAACAATATCCAAAAAGCCCCGATAGCAGGTAATAATCTGGTGCTAACGTTGGATCTTGGTATGCAGCAGCAGCTGGAAACGATGTTGGCGCAGGGTACCAAAGACGATAAAGCCGAATCGGCTAGTGCGCTGATTATGGATCCAAATACTGGTGCGATTAAAGCTATGGCGAATTATCCTACCTACGATCCATCACAGTATCAGAATGTGAGCGATCCGAGCGTGTTTGAAAATGCTGCGGTGAGTAGCCCAATTGAAGTCGGGTCGATCATGAAAACACTTACCACCTCTGCGGCGCTGGATCAGGGAGTGATTACGCCTAGTACAACCTTTTATGATCCTGCCCACTGGCTGGTCGATGGCTTCAATATTACCGATATTGAAGAAGATGGTGGGCCAGGCACACAGAGCATTGCTAGCTTGTTGAATCTGTCACTGAACACCGGTGCGACTTGGGAACTGATGCAGATGGGTGGTGGCCAGCTGAATGCCAAAGGTCGCGGTATCTGGAACGATTATATGGTTAATCACTTTCAGCTTGGCAAACAGACCGGTATTGAGCAGGGCTACGAGGCAACTGGCTACGTACCAAGCCCGCGCGATAACGGTGCTGGTATCGATCTTACGTATGCCAATACGGCGTTCGGGCAGGCAATGACGGCGACACCGCTTCAGATGGGCGCGGCACTATCAAGCGTCTTGAACGGGGGTACCTATTACCAACCGTATTTGGTTGATCAAACAATCAGCGCTGATGGTAAAACCACGGATACTAAGCCAAAAGTTGTCGAAAGTCATACTGTTGCACCAAAAGTTGGCCAGGAAATGATTCCGCTGATGCAGTATGTGGTTGATCACCACAATATCATTCCTGCGTTCGATCAGAGCAAATACATTGTGGGCGGTAAAACCGGTACGGCGCAGATTGCAAAGCCGGGCGGAGGCTATTATGATGACGAATTTAATGGCACCTATGTTGGCTTTGTAGGTGGCAGTAAAGTACAGTATGTTATTGTAGTTTTTGTTATTAAACCACATGTTGCCGGTTACGCTGGTGCTGGTGCGGCTCAGCCAATCTTTGCCAATCTAGCCCATATGCTCATCAACAATTCGTACGTCACCCCAAAACCATAAATGGTATAATACCAGGAAGACCTCATGCATTCTCATACACTTCACTTTGCTCTTCAGACCAGCTCATTACTGCGCATTGTGTTGCTTGGGTTCCTGGGGTTTCTGGTGGCCATGGCGTTAACGCCGTTGTACACAACCATTGCCTACAAGCGTGAATGGTGGAAAAAACAGCGTACCGAAGCCTGGTCGGGCGGTGCAGCGACAGTTTACAATAAACTGCACGCCGCCAAACATCGCCGCAATGTGCCAAACATGGCTGGTTTGATTTTTATTGCATCGATTACCATCGTTACAATTCTTGCCAATATAAGTCGCAGTCAAACTTGGTTGCCGCTGGCAGGGATGCTTGGAGCGGGCGTGATTGGTCTTGCCGACGACGTTATGAATATTCGCGGCACCACGAAGATTGCCGGCATGGGAGCGAAGCTCAAGTTTGGTTTGTACAGCCTGGTTGCTATTGCTGGTGGTTGGTGGTTCTACGACAAGCTGGGCGTTCAAAGCGTCTACTTGCCGGGTGCTCATCACGTGCACATTGGTGTGCTTATCATTGCATTGTTTTGGTTCGTCGTTATTGCAACTGCCAATTCGGTAAATATCACCGATGGGCTCGATGGGCTTGCTGGCGGTTTGTTGGCTTCTTCGTTTGGTACCTATGCTTTGATTGCTGCCATCGAAGGCAAATACAGTCTTGCAGCGTTCTGTCTAACGGTGGTTGGTGCGCTGCTCAGCTACACCTGGTTTAATATCTTTCCGGCACGCTTTTTTATGGGTGATGTTGGCGCGTTTGCACTTGGTACGGCGCTGGGGATTATCGCCATGCAGACGGACACAATTTATGTACTGCCAATCATTGGTTTTGTGTATGTTATGGAAACCGGCTCAGTGATTATTAACCGCGCCTCAAAGAAGTTACGCAAGGGCAAAAAAGTCTTTTTATCGTCACCAATCCATCATCATTTTGAGGCAATTGGCTGGCCTGAGACGAAGGTAACTATGCGATTCTGGATCTTGGGACAAATTGCTGGCGTGCTTGGGCTTGTCGTGTTTCTCGTTGGAAGGTACTCGTAGCCGCGATGGGCTTGCAGCCAGGAGTGCGACGACGGCCGGCGTACACGCCTGAAGCTGCCAGCCGTTCGAATGAACTAGGGCGTCGACACAAGCCTGATTACTGGCTGATAGCCATCTGTGTGGTCTTGCTGGCAGTTGGCCTGGTGATAGTTTATGCTATTAGCCCAGCTTTGAGCGCCTCAGCAGGCGTAAGCAACACCTATTATGTCGTTAAACAACTAATTGCGATTAGCCTTAGCTTGGTGGCTTTTGCCATCACGTCTCAAGTACCGGTTGCCCAATGGCGTCGGGCGTATAAACCACTGTTGGCGTTGGCCATTGCTATGACATTGGTGGCCATTGCTATGCCGGTAAATCGTGATTATCCTGCGCATCGCTGGGTGCGGCTTGGTGGTAGTTTGTCGTTCCAGTCGGTGGAACTTTTAAAGTTTGCGTTGCTGATTTGGCTGGCAGGCTTTTTGGCTGAACGCATTAAAAACGGCGAGATTAGTAATGTGCGGCGTACTCTAAAACCACTGCTCATCGCCATGGCAATCATCGGACTCGGTATCGCAAAAGTACAAAGTGACCTTGGATCAACAGGGGTGATTGTACTGATGATGGTAACCATGACGTTTGTGGCCGGTATGCCGTTTAAACGAATTATGATGATTGGCGGCATTATTGCCTTGGGTTTAATTTTGGCCATTGCCTCGTCTGGCTACCGACGAGAACGGTTCTCGACCTATTTGCATCCGGAAGCTGATTGTAAAAACTCTGGTTACCAGGAGTGCCAAGCGCTGATCGCCGTCGGAACGGGTGGCATGATTGGTTTGGGGCTAGGACGCAGTGTCCAGGCTAACGGCTACCTGCCAGAGGCTGCGAACGACTCGATTTTTGCCATCTACGCCGAGGTGTTTGGTTTTGTTGGTGTTGTCGTGTTGCTTGGAATCTTTACGGCGTTGTTCGGGAGGTTAAAACGCATTGCCGAACGTGCCCCAGATGATTTCAGCCGGCTCATCGTGATTGGTGTGCTCACGTGGCTGAGCGTCCAGACGCTTATTAACATTGGTGCCATGATTGGGTTGTTGCCGTTGAAGGGGATTACCCTGCCGTTTATTAGCTATGGTGGCACCAGTGTGGTTTTTGTAGCTGCCGCTGTTGGCTTGGTATTTCAGATTTCACGGTATACTTCATACAGTACGCTATCAAACAATAGAGACACAGAGGACAGGAGCAGCTATGACAATAGTCGTGACAGGCGGCGGGTCAGGGGGGCATATCACCCCCATACTGGCAGTCGCTAGTGAGCTTAAAAAGCTCAATCCCCAGATCAGAATCGTCTATATTGGCCAGCATGGCGAAAGCTTATTAGATATTCCAACTAATGATCCAAACATCGATGAGGTGCTTACGGTGTGGGCAGGCAAGTTCCGTCGTTATAACGGGGAAGGTTGGAAGCAGTTGTTTGATATTCCAACGCAGCTTAAAAATATTCGCGACGGCGGGCGAGTGGTTGTTGGCATTTGGCAGAGCTTTTGGTTGCTCCGTAGGCTCCAGCCGTCCGCTATACTGACGCGGGGCGGCTTTGTGAGTGTCCCTGTTGCCTTTGGGGCGGTCCTGAACCACATTCCGTTCGTCACACATGATTCGGACAGTGTGCCTAGCCTGGCTAATCGAATCATTGCACGTTGGGCGAGCCTGCATGCGGTGGCATTACCAGAAGAAATATATCCGTACCCACGCGCAAAAACGACTATGGTTGGCATTCCGCTGAGCGGCAATCATGCGGTTGTGACACCCAAACTCAGAGCACAGTATCGCCAAGAACTAGAGTTAGCAGATGCCAAACAAGTTTTGTTGATTACTGGTGGTGGCAATGGGGCCGATCAGCTCAATCATGTTGTCGTTGCCAACGCAGCCTATTTGCTCAAGCGCTATCCGGGTTTGGTTCTGCTGCATTTTGCTGGCCGATCGCTCGAGGAATCGGTGGGTAGTGCGTATGATGATGTCTTGCCACGGGCGGATCGTCAGCGGGTACGTGTGCTTGGCTTTGTAAGTGATTTTTACCGCTACAGCGGTGCTGCCGATATTATTATTGCCAGGGGTGGTGCCACGAATTTGGCAGAGTTTGCGATTCAGCAAAAACCGTGCATTATTGTGCCTGCTGCGCAGCTTGTTGGGGATCATCAGACAAAAAATGCGCAAGCTCTAGCTGCAGCCCACGCTATTATCATGCTCGATGAAGCCCAGTCCGAACAAGATCGCCGTTTGGCGCATACAGTGAGCGAATTATTGGATGATTCAGCAAAATGTCGGCAGTTGAGCCAAAATTTGGCGAACTTTGCTCGCCCTGATGCCGCAAAGCAGCTCGCGGTGCTATTATTAGAGCAGGCAAAACCACAAAATAAAGAGTAGTACGCTATGAAGTTCGGGCGCAAGAAAAAACAAGCACAGGCAACTGCGAACAGACGGCAGGTTATTGGTAGTAGTCGCACTTCGGCTTTTTCGTATCACGCAAATCGCAAGGAACAGGACTATAATCTCGGCAGGCAGCAACCGCGTGAACAAGACGTCCGTAGTCGAGCCAGGGTTATTCGTTACTGGCAGCAGCGACTTGGGATGCTCGTGGCTGGCATCGTATTGATCGTGTGCGTGCTTGATATATTGCACCTCAGCACTACCCCTAAAGTCATATCACTCACCACGACGTCTAATAACTATTTCCTACAACCAACGAGTATTTATGAGGTTGCGGCTACAAAGCTTTTCAAAAGTTCGCTGCTTAATGACAATAAACTTACCATTAACACCTCAGATATAAAGCAAAAATTACAACAACAGTTTCCTGAGCTTTCCGACGTATCAATCACGCTGCCACTGATGAGTCATCGGCCAATTGTGTATATTGCGCCAACAACTCCTAGCGTAGTTTTGAGCACCGTTAGCGGTAGTTTTGTGCTTGATAACAATGGTAAGGCACTGATTCGTGCCGATGCAGTGGCTGATCTTTCAAAACTTGGGCTGCCTACCGTTGTTGACCAGAGCGGTCTAGCCGTTAAAGCGGACGAGGTTGCACTTCCGAGTAACTCAGTAGCCTTTATACAATCAGTGGTGGCTGAGCTGCACGCTAAAGCTATTCCTGTTAATGGCTTGACGCTGCCGGCTGCAGCCTATGAGCTAGATATTAAGCCTAGTGGAGTAGGGTACTTTGTAAAGTTCAATTTACACAGTACAAATGTGTTGCAGCAGGTAGGGACGTACCTGGCTGTTCGTACGCGCCTAGCCTCACAAAATATCACACCTGCCAGCTATATTGATGTTCGGCTCGACGGCCGAGCATACTATAAATAGCCATCCCCACTCTCCTCGCCTGTGTTCGTATTTTGTTTACATCATACATAAAGATGTACATGCAAGAAAAACTATATAAACATACAAGCAGGGCAGTATGTCAAATAATTATAGCAAAGTAGACAGGATGGGGGATTAGTATATAAAAATAGTAAATGCATGAAAAAGCAAATGTTTTCACGACATAACTGTGGAAAAGTCAAATAGTGCAGTATTTCACAACGGGACGCTAGGAGCTATTCTGTCGCAGTGGTCGGAGGGACCAGATGTACAGGTACGTATTTAAGCCGTGTGCGGCATAGAGCTGCTTTGATATGTAACTTTATGCGAGTATTGGTGTAGATAATCCCCCGTTGCAGGGGTATCAGTAATCAACCCTAGAGTTAATATTTGAGTCGCAAAATATACATTGTGCGACATTGAATCTATGCTTCGTTTGGTTGCTCCATTGCTGTTCGTGACTTCCCGTTTCGGATCTATGCTTCAACTAAAAAGCCCATTTTAATTTATGCTTTCTGCCCTACTAATCTGCCTTTTGGCAAAATGGCCAGTACTGATAATTTGTGCCAGTCTCCCACAATAAACGAGCCCGTATACTTTGTTCGTAAAATGTTTAATCTAGGGTTTCGCTGTCTCGATTTACGGCCTAAGCGCTTAGTACGTTGGTGGCAAACTGGGTATTTCGAGGGCTGCTTGGTGTAGTGCCATGGCTGTAAGGCAGCCGGTGATATCTTCAGGGGCATACGAGCTGTCTGTGCCCTTGGCGGTAAACTCGCGGGTCATATATAACGCCAGGTCTTGATAAAAACCGATACGAGCCTCTGAGTACTGGCTTGCTAGCTCTGGCCCCAGCTCTTCAGTTGCGGCTGTTAGTATTCGCTGATCGCTGACGAGGCAACGATTGACGGTACCATGACCCAAGATGCCAAAATCAACATATTCATGCATTGCCCACAGCCCCCGCAGCGTCTCGGGTACGTCACTGCTTACCAGAACAGCGCCCGCTTCCATGGGTGTAGCGGCATCAGCTTTTTCCGGGAAGGCTGCGGCTACGGCGAGCGGGAACGGCTTTTGCTCATCGGGCAAATCAATAGTTGCATAGCGGACGGTGAGGCCGCCAAGTGTGAATGTTTCGGTTCCCCGCTGCTCGCTCACGTATTGCAGTTGGGAGATGAGCTCAGGTTCGTGAATCCTCATAATTTAAAACAGGGCATTACTCAGCTAGGGCGTAGGTGGCTTTGGCGACGCGCTTGAACTGGGGCTTGCCCTGGAGGTTCAAGAGAATGGTTGTTTCTTTGACATAGCGGCTTTTGAGGACGCGCTTGACGATTTCGTCGCGGTGCAGTGGGCCGCCTTCTTTGCGGAGGACTTCGCTGATGATGTCAGCCACCGTTCCCTTTTCGTATCCCCATTCTTTGAGGGCGTAGATGCCGCGACCGATAAGTACGAAACGCTTGTCTTTGATAAGTTCGTTGTGGATAGCCTGCGTGGTAACATCCTTACGCTTGAATTCGCTATCTTTGATAGCCCCGGCAATGTCATTAAAGTGTAGGTGTTTACCGTGTTCTTTGAGGATAACGTATATTTTGTCGCGAATGTTCTTTGGGTTGACCATGGGCCACTTTACAAGGCCCCAACGGTTGTTGAGGGTTGCGAGTTGCTTTGAAGTGGTTGCAAGGGCGCCAGCCTGTGCTACGTTGCTCATGCCAGCAGCTTTGGCAACTTCTTCGATGGTTTTTGGTTCGCCAAGCTTCTTGATGGCTGCGATGAGCTGTTCAACATTAGCCTTCACTGCTTTTTCATCGTGTACGCTGCGTACAGAAACGGCGTTATAGAAGTTATCGTCTTCGTCGATCACGGCCAGTTCTGGGCATAGACGTGCTAGGAATGCAACGCGGGCCTGCTCTACTTTGCTGTTGTCACCGAGCTTTTCGCTCAAATCGCTGACACGGGCAGCTTCACCCAGTTTGTGCAGTTCTTCAACGAGCTTTGTCTGTAGTTCTGGGATATTTGGTAGACTGCCCTGCTCTGCTGCAGTTTTGAGTCGTGTGACGACGGCTTTTTCGAGCTGTCGGACGCGTTCGCGGGTAATACCTAGGAGTTCGCCAATCTGTTCGAGCGTTTCCTTGCGGTCAAACAGGCCAAAACGACGTGAAACGATCTCTCGTTCGCGTTCACGCTCTATAGTTGCCAACGTATCGTTGACGAGTTGTTCGGTATCTAGTTTGGTTGCAAGTGTAGGCTCAGCCATCATGGTTTACTTTCCCTATCTGTTAAAGCGAGAGTTATTATACAATTATATAACTTATATTTTTAAATGTCAACAGTCCCTATTGGTAATTGTTTTTGCTGTCCTTATTGTAGCACGAAATAGACGTTTCTGCGTAGTCTATGTTGTAAAATTCTTATCAAACAACAGTCTGTTACGTATGGCAAAAAAGATGCAACGAATTCGGCTTGGTGGTTCTGGTGAGACTGTGACGGTTTATTTTTTCGCGGTGGGGCGTTTGCGGAAGGTTCGTTTGCTCTTGCCTTTGGCGGGAGCGGCTGCCAAGAGGGCTTTTGCTTCGGCTTCGGTGATGGTTGCAGGGTTAGTGTCTTTGGGGATCTTGGCGTTCTTTTTGCCATCGGTAATGTAGGGGCCGTACTGGCCTTTTAACACCTTAATTTCGCCAAAATCGGCAATGTTCTTCTCTGCTTCGGTTTTTAGTTTTGTAGCGTATAATTCCAGGGATTCTTTGAGGGTGATGGTGTGCGGATCGAGGGGTTTAATGCTAACGAATAACTTGCCTACTTGAATATAGGGACCAAAACGACCGATGTTGGCTTTAATATCTTGCTTGTCTTCGGTTTGGCCAACAACGCGCGGCAATTTGAACATTTCCAGTGCTTGTTCGAGCGTGACGGTCTCGATTTTGGTATTAGCAGGCATTGGTGCAAACTGCGGCTTGTTCTCTTTATCTTCGGCGCTACCAAGTTGCAGCATCGGCCCATACCGGCCAAAACGGGCTAAAATTGGCTTGCCAGTCTTTGGGTCAAGGCCAATTTCGCGGGCTTGGGCCACGGTGCTGCGGTCGATGCCGCCAGATTCTTCGATTAGCTTGTGGAATGGCTTATAGAAGCCTTCTAACATCTTGTTGCGCTCTAGCTTGCCGTCGGCAATTTGGTCGAAATATTCTTCGACATTGGCGGTAAAGTCGTAATCAACGATCTGGTCAAAGTGGTTGCCTAAGAAGTCGCTGACCACCTGTCCGGCCGGTGTCGGTACTAACTTGCCTCTGTCGGCACCAGTTTTTTCTTGTACAACTTCGCGTGTGACGTCGTTTTTTCTGAGATTGAGCGTAATGATGTCGCGCGGGGTGCCTTCGCCTTCGCCTTTTTGGGCGTAACCACGAACCTGGACGGTGTTAATAATGGTAGCGTAGGTTGACGGCCGGCCAATGCCTAAATCTTCGAGTTTTTTGACCAAACTACCTTCGCTGTAACGGCTTGGTGGTCGGGCAAATACTTGGCGTGCGTTGGCGAATTCCAGCCCAAGCGTATCGCCGCTTTTAACCGGTGGTAAAATATCGGCATCTTTTTTGCTGCCACCGTAGACGCGCAGGAAACCGTCGAAGATGATAACCTCGCCCTTAGCCTCGAAGAAGCTAACAGAATCGGAACCGCTGGAAATGGCAATTTTAATGGTAGTTTTTTCCAATTTTGCGGGTGCCATTTGGCTGGCAAGTGTGCGGTTGCGAATTAGATCATATAATTTTTGGTCGTATTCATTGTCGCTGGCTCGTGTGACATGCATATCCGTTGGGCGAATGGCTTCGTGGGCTTCCTGCGCGCCGGCAGACTTGGTTTTAAAGGTGCGAACTTGGTGATACTCTTTGCCGAATGTGCTGCTAATGTACTCGCCTGCGGCGGCAATGGCCTGACCACTTAAATTGAGTGAATCAGTACGCATGTAGGTGATTTTACCCTCTTGGTACAACTTTTGAGCGGCACTCATAGTGGCTTTGGCACTAAAGCCTAAGCGACTGTTGGCATCCTGTTGCAAGGTACTGGTAGTGAACGGCGCGGCTGGGTTACGGGTGCTGGGGCTGGTTGCGATGTCGGATACGGTGAAGTTGGCATCGATTAAGCTTTCTAGGAACTTTTGGGCTTCTAGCTCGGTTTTGAATCGTTGCGGGAGTTCGGCTTTGAGCGTGGCGCCGTCGTGTGTGAATTCTGCGGTTACTTTAAATGTAAAGGAGCTGGCAAAAGCATCAATTTCGCGTTCGCGTTCTACGAGCAAACGAACGGCTGGTGATTGCACGCGGCCAGCAGATTTGCCGCCAGGGACTTTTTGCCAGACAACCGGTGATAATTCAAAGCCTACTAACCTATCAAGGATTTGGCGGGCTTGCTGGGCTTGGACTAGGCTCATATCTACTGTGCGCGGATGTTTGATGGCCTCTTCGATGGCCCCTTTGGTGATTTCGTGAAAGACGATACGGTTCGTGGTTTTTGGGTCGAGCTTGAGCACTTCGCAGAGGTGCCACGCTATGCCCTCGCCTTCGCGGTCTTCATCGGTTGCCAGCCAAACGGTGTCGGCTAGCTTGACGGCTTTGCGAAGCTCGGCGACGGTTTTCTTTTTTTCTGGATCGACTTCGTAGGTAGTTTCAAAACCCTTAGCAACATCAATTGGCGGCGTGCCGTCTTTGGTTTTTTTGACGATACTGCGAATATGGCCCACGCTTGATAACACCGTAAAATCTTTTCCAAGATATTTCTCGATGGTACGGGCTTTAGCTGGTGACTCAACAATGACGAGATTTTTAGACATGTTCGGTTTAGTATATAGCCTTTCTATGCAAAGCGTAAGCTTACAGGCTTATACATAATAATGCAAGCTACCGCCTTTTTGTGACAAATATCACAAAAAGGTCTTGACAAGGCCCTGCCACGGTAGTAAACCTATAGCTATATTAAAAATAATATTACAGCACGCAACAGTACGCACGGGATTGAACGTGCCAAGGAAGGAATAGTTTAAACTATGGTAAATTTATTAGGATTCGAGAATTTTTCACGATTGGGTGACATTCGTGCGGGCGAACTTCAGATAAGACAGAATATTGCCGCCGAGCAAGCTGCGGCTGAAGCAGCGCGTCAAGCCCGAACTCAGGCAGATGCACAGATCATTGGCCAGAACGTTTTGCAGCACATGCCGCAACCAGAACAGGCATAAAACGCGAAGTAGCGGTTTTTTACAGATAATTTTTGGTAACTTTGTAGCCGGCCCAAATGCCAACGAACGAACCGACGGTACTGAGCAAAATACTCCAGCCACTAAACCAGTTCCCGTGGGTCATGAGCGCGCCAAGCCAGCCACCAACAGTGCCAAAGATAGTTACACCAAGGAATATCATGAGTTTCATAAATTTAGTCTACCATAAGCAATTTTACACACTATGACACTTGTCGCAAATTCACCAGATATAGCACCCGGACCTTTCCCGATCGACGGAAGTGTTGCTCAAACATCACCTTTTGACGAGAGAGAGGCTTTGTACAATCAACTACCCGCCGAAGTTGGACCGCAGTATGGGTCGCAAACGCCCGCCCTCTATTTAGACATGGCTGTTGCCCGTAAGGGTGTTATTTGGAACCCTGGTACCACGGAAGCGCTTGCCCGTATTATCGAGAAGGCTAAGTTAGACGCGGAGCGTAGAAAAGAAGCGGCCGTCACAGAGCTTATAGTACCCAAAATGGCGGTAGCTATGACTGCTGAACCACTTAGTCCAGATGTGGCTACTAGCGCAAGGCCCACTGATTCGCGCCGATGGATCGGACTTTTCCGCCTATATCAAGCATTGTAAGCGTTTGATTAAAAAGCGCAATTTCGTGATCACTACTGCGTTGTAGTTCTTCGCCGTCACTCGTTCCCTGTACTGATAGGTCTAATATTGCTTGTTCAGCTGGGTTGCGGCCGCAGATGGGCTTGGTGTTGCCGTGTTCGTTGATGCCTAGCATATGTAAGATGTCTATATAAGATGTAATTGGTGTGGCGCCGGTTTTTATGAGATTGTTGGTGCCTTCGGAGGTGGCGCTGGTGATGTTGCCTGGTACGGCAAGCACGTCTTTGCCCTGTTCGAGCGCAAAACAGGCGGTGTGTAGGGTGTCGCTTTTTTCGGCAGCCTCGGTTATGAGCAAGGCATCGCTCAGGCCGGCAACTAATCGGTTACGGCCAACGAAGTTCCATTTGAAGGCTGGTGTGTCGGCTGGATACTCGCTGATAAGCGCGCCACCTTGGGCGACGATCTGTTTGGCTAGAGTACGGTGGCTACCTGGGTAAATAGTTTCGATTGGGCCAGGCAATACGGCGATAGTTAGGCCGCCAGCATCGAGTGCGGCCTGGTGCGCAATTGCATCAACTCCTAATGCTAGGCCGCTGATGATGACAATCCCCTGCTCGGCGAGTTTGCCTGCGAGGTGTGCGGGTAAACCTGCCTGCCGTAGGCCGAGACTTTACGGGTGCCCTATGGCTACACAGCGACGTTTTAATAGTTCGTTGATACCTGCATCATCGGTGCTGGCAAATAGCTGCGACGGTGACCCGCTAATGTGTTGCAGGTGTTCGGGAATAGTATTGAGCGTAAGCTTGTTGATTTCCATACAATTGTAGTATAAACCATTGACACCAAGACACAAATTTGCTAGAATTGCAACTTATACGGTTCTGCATAGGAATCGTTTGCACCTTATATCCCCAATTCTAACAGATTGTTAGATTGTTTTAGAGCGCGCCATCTAAGTTGTTACCCTCCACTTAATTGCGCCTCTGGTTCGGCCAGAAGCGTTCTAAAACATACTAACCCCTTTAACTAGAACTTGATTGATCTTTGGGTCATGAAATTCCCGGTTTTATAGTGAGCCTAAAAGGTAACCTTACTCGTAAGGTTGACACGTGTCTTATATTTTATGACAATCGATGTTTCGCTTCCGTGGTGGGTTGAAGGGTGGATGGAGATAATCTTTACGGATTATCTCCATAAATGAGCCTACAGCGGTGCCCACCCCCTCTGTAGGCTCTTTTTTTGCGATTTATACGATGTTAAATAATTAGCTGTAAGTTATTTGAAGTAGGAGTAAACTATTGTCATGTTTTTAGATGAAGTGAAAGTTAACTTTGATCCAGAAGATTCTTCGTTTGAAGAGGAGTCGCGGGTTTTTGGTTTAAAAGAAGGCGAGGTCGGCCCGTTTCAGCTCGATGAATTTGATCGCCGAGTGCTAGACCAAATACAAAACCATCACTTGGAACGGATGGCTGGTAAGGGTGACGTCATGGCACACTTGAGGGATGTGCACTTTTTGGCAGATATTCACGATCAGATTGTGCAGCGTATGGCGGCGGGTTCGGTCTAGATTAAAAAGCTACGGGTTTCGGCGGGTAGTTGGCTACTGTAGACGTATTCGCTGAGGATTGAGTTTATTTCTTTGTTGAGGTTTGGGAGGTCTTTGATTTGGGCGGCGCTGAACTTGCCTAGGACGAAGTCGCTGCTGTCGATCTGTGAAGGTGTTTTGGGGCCAATGCCAATGCGGATACGGCCGGTTTGTTCGCCTACGAGTTCGGTGATTGATTTGATGCCATTGTGGCCGGCTGAGGCACCACCGGTACGGGTGCGGATGTGGCCGAATTTGATGTCGAGCTCGTCGTGGATGATGGCGACGTGTTCGAGCTGAATTTTATAAAATCGCATGGTTGCGAGTACGGCTTCGCCGCTGAGATTCATGAATGTTGTTGGCTTGATGGCGATGACGCGTGTTTGGCCTAGTTGACCGCTTGAAAAATGACATTTGAGGTCTTTTTTGACGATCCAAGCTTGCATTTCATTTGTGGTGTCTACAAAGCTATCTAGGCACTCAAAACCGATGTTGTGGCGCGTGCCGTCGTATTCTTTGCCGGGATTACCCAATCCAACCAACAAGATGGTTTTATTGAGCCCTACGGTGATGTAGTTGACGGGGGTGCTGGATTGCGGGCGGTTTTGGAATAAAGACATAGCCTACAGTATACAGCGTTCATTGTTTGTGAGCCCTAAAACCCCGTGAGTGGCACGGTGGAAGGCAGAAATGCCCAGTGGGCATTTCTGTAGACTCACGGGGTTTTAGGGCTCGGTCCGTGGTTTTGATCTAGTAGGGATTTGAAGTTTGGGCTGGTTTGTCGTCGTTGTCGCCTGCGATACGGGCTTTTTTGTCTTTGATGTGGCGTTGCAGAGCTGAATTGTCGGCTTTAGTAGGGCTGACACCGTGTTTGTGGGTGACGTGTTTTTCGATGAACCAGATCTGGATTGGGGTGCCTTCGAAGCCGTAGCTTTCGCGCAGGTTTCGTTCTAGATAACGACGGTAGCTCCAGTGGACGAAGAGGCTGTGAGAACCGAATATTTTGAATGCTGGCGTGGGGTTGTCGGTTTCTTGCACCATGTAATTGAGCTTTGGTGCGCGGTTTTTGAGTCCGGCCGGTGGGTGTTTGTCGGTAACGATTTTGAGCCAACGGTTGAGTTCTGGTGTGGCGATGCGTTTGTGGCGCTGCTCGTCGATTTGCTGCGCTAGCTCAAATAATTGCGTGACGTTGTGACCGGTGATTGAGCTGGTGAAGATTAGTGGGGCCCAAGGCACGAAGTCGTAGCTGTGTTTGATGCGTGGTGCTAGTTCATCGCGGGTAAAGGCGTCTTTGCCCTCTACGGCGTCCCACTTGCTCACAACCAATATGAGGCCTTTACCGGCTTCTTTGATCATGCCAGCGATTTTCTGGTCAAGTGCGACGTTGAGTTCGTTGGCGTCCATAAGCATTAGGCAGACGTCGGCCTGTTCGATGGCGGCAATGGCGCGGATAACGCTGAAGCGTTCAATGCCGACTTCTATCTTGCCGCTGCGGCGAATACCGGCGGTGTCGAGTAGTTCGATCTCACGGCCGGCGTATTTGACGGCTGTGCGGTTGACGTCGCGGGTGGTGCCGGCTTTGTCAGCTACGATGGCCTGTTGTTTTTTGGCTAAGGTATTAAAAAGGAGCGACTTGCCAACGTTTGGGCGGCCCAAGATAGCGATCCGTAGGCGGTCGTCGGCTTCAGCAAAACTGGCTTTGGGGATGACGCTAATAATGCGGTCTAACAGATCATCAATCCCTTTGTTTTGGGTGGTTGTGGTGGCAATCATTGGCTTGATACCGAGCCGCTCAAACAGTGCGAAATCGGGTTTTTTGACTTTGTCGGCTTTGTTGATGACTAGAAATACGGGTTTGCGACTTTTGAGGGCTAATTTTGCCACTCGGCGGTCTTCTTCGGTGATGGGGATATCGGCTTCGACCACGACCCAGATAACGTCGGCGCTATCGGCGGCTTGGAGGATTTGCTCTTGAATGGTGAATTCAAATTCGTCTTCGGCGTCTTTGATGCCGGCGGTGTCGACCAGCCAAAAATCTTGCTCTTTCCAGCTGGCTTTGGCGGTGATGCTGTCACGGGTCGTCCCTGCTTCGCGGGCCACAATTGCTTCCTTGCGCTCTAAAATCGCATTGAACAGACTAGATTTGCCAACGTTAGCACGCCCAACGATGGCGACGATTGGTAATTTTTTACTCATTAGGCATCATTATAACAGAGGTAGCTAATATTGACAAACAAATAAAAATATATTGATGTGTTGTCACTTGGACGATGTCTGACGCGGCTGCTGAACTCTGAGCAAATTATGCTTCGGTGGCTATACTGTCGCCGGATTTCAAATCGCCTAATGAATAGTCGCCAAATTGGGTGCGATGGAGGGTTTTTACTTCGTAGTTTAGGGCGGCGAAGGTGCGGCGAATTTGGCGGTTGCGGCCTTCGTGCATAGTGACGATCCACGATACATCGTCGCCATCTTTTTGGCGGGTTAATTGTAGTTTGCTGATGCCGTCGTCTAGTTTGATGCCATGATCGCTAATCATTTGGTGGTGGAGCGGTTGGAGTGGTTTGTAGAGCGTGACTTCGTAAGCTTTGGTTTTTTGTTTGCTTGGGTGGGTTAGATTGTTGGCGAGATCGCCGTCGTTGGTAAGTAATAACAATCCCGAAGAATCTTTATCGAGTCGACCGACGGGTTTGAGCAAGATATATGCTGTGGGTAGGATGTCGTAGATTGTTTTACTGCCTTGGCCGTCACGGCTCACTACGTAGCCTGCGGGCTTGTTGAATATGATGGTGGTTACGGTGGCTGGCGGTGTGACAGTACGACCGTCCAGTGTGACGTTGTCGATGCTGGTGATGTCTTGGCCTTGCGAGGGTTGCTTGCCGTTGACGGTGACACGACCGCTTAGAATGGCGCTATCAGCCTTCCGGCGACTCAGGCCACTGGCGCTGGCAATAAATTTATTAATACGCATGGGCTTAGTATATCGGAAGCAGGCGGTTTTAGAGAGCGATGCTGGTGGGATCAGGAGTGTTGGGATCGTCTTGGGCTGGTGCTGTTGGAACAATGGGTGTCGGTGTGGGTGCTGGCTCTGCCACTGGTGTGACAGTTACTTCGGTTGGAACCGTTGGAATGGCAGACTTACGCTCTTCGGCGGCTAATAGTTCATTAATATCTGGCTTGGTGATCGAATCGCTGAGTGGCTGGATGACTTTTTTGTGGGCGATTGTGACACCGTCGCTAGAGCTGTCGTTGCCTGCGGCTGGTGTCTCTGGTGGAGCAGTTTCGGGTTCTGTTTCCTCAACTGCTGCAGTGCTGACTGGAGCGGCTGGAATGACGGGTGGTGAGACTTCTACGGCTGTGACGTCCGATGGTTTTTGATTGGCGGCAGCGGCCAATGAGTCGACAGCGTCGGTCATGGTTTTGTCGTTTTCGCTGGTGGCTGGAACTGATTCGATAGCGGCTGATGCTGCGGTAACGGGAGTTGGCTCAGCGGGCTGTTGCTGTATGAAGTTTGCGATTTGAGCGGTCATTTCGGCAGTTTCTTGAGCGGCAGTGGCTGGTTCAGCAGCGGCTGCAGATGTTACGGCAGCGGTTACGGCGGTTGCGTCTGCTTGGGTTGGAGCCTGCGGTGTTGATGCCGCTGGAGCTGGCTCAGGGGCGGACGCGGGTATTGGCTCTGGGTTCTCCGTTGCGACAGCTGGTTTGGTAGTTATGGGTTCGGGGGTTGGTTCGGTTGGGGTTGGTGTAATGGTCGTCGGGGCAACCGGTGTTGTTACTACGGGTTCAGGGGTCGATGGAGGTATAGCAACGGCGACTGGCTCAGGGACGACTACGGGTTCGGCCGGTACGACTGGGACCGGTTCTGGTTCGGTGACTGGCTCGTCTACGGCAGCGGTTGCAGGTACCAGTTCGGGCTCTGCTGGTATAACAGTGGGAGCTGTGGGCGTTGGTATGGTAATGGGTGCGACAGCCGGTTGTGCTGCAGGTGCTTGTTCGGCGGCGGTTGCAGGCTCGGCTGCTGACACTGCGGGTGACGCAGGTTCAGCGGGCGGTTCGGTATCAAGCAATTGGTGTGTGGTTTTGACGATGTCCTCTAGGGTTACCTGAGATTTGACTAGATAGCGGTCGGCGCCTAGCTGGTCGGCTCGCGTTTTGTCTTCGGCTTGACCGAGTGCGGTGAGCATAATTACTTTGACCTCTTTGAGGCCTTCGGTGTTGCGAAGGATATCGAGCATTTCGAAGCCGCTGATTTTGGGCATCATCACATCAGAAATTACCAGGTCTGGTTTTTCACTCTTGGCGATAACTAGTGCCTGTTCTCCATCGCTGGCAGTGACGATATCGTAGCCTTCGGCTTGCAGGCGAGCTTCATAAATTTCGCGGAGGTTGTTGTCGTCTTCGACTAGTAGAACTTTTGCCATAGCGTGTATTGTTATCCGTTTATGCTTATGTTTTTCATAATTGTACCATGAATGTTACGCAAAATCTCTCCGGTAATCATGCTTATTGTTTCGTGGGGGATGTTATGGACGTCATAGTTGCTGATTGAGTTTCTGTGGCCTGCAATTGTTCGGCACGGGCTGAGCTTATGCGAGGTAAATTGATGAAGAACGTACTGCCTTTTCCCTGCTCGCTTTCTACCCAAATGCGGCCGTCATAGAGCTCGACAATTTTGCGACAAATAAACAATCCTAGGCCAGTACCACCGATGGTGCGAGTGGCGGAGCTGTCGACACGGTAAAATTTCTGGAACAGATGAGGGATATCTTCGGCGGGAATGCCGGGACCGGTGTCTTTGACATAAAATTGGACGACTTGATCGTTGCCGGTCAGGCCAATACTCACCTTGCCTGTATCGGTGTATTTGACGGCATTGTCGAATAGGTTGGTGATGACTTCGCGCATGCGATCAGGGTCAATTTCGGCGTAATATAATGGCCGCACAACGCGTGAGCTACCGGCTGTAGCGTCGATGCTCTGGCTGCTGGCACCGACAACAAAATCCATAAATAAACCTTTTTTCTCGGCTGAAAATTTGAGGTCGCTAGTGAGCTGCTCCAGATAAGCACCAACTTCTACTACTTTTGGATGATTGGTGAGTCGACCATCTTCGGCTTTGGCACTGGTAAGTAAATCTTGAAACAGTCGGCCTAGGTGTTCGGTGCTAGCGTGGGCTTTTTCGAGGTAATCACGGGCCTTGGAGTCGATGATGGCGACCTTTTCGTTCAATGCTAAGCTTAAATAGCCTTCGATGGCTGCAACGGGTGTGCGCATTTCGTGGCTGGCGGTGCTAATAAATTCTGCGCGGCGGTTTTCGTCCTGACGTTCTTGACTGACATCACGGAAGATGCCAACGGCGCCGGTGACGCGCTTGTTATCGTCGATGAGGGGTGAAATGCTAAAGCTAACACCGATGATTTTGTTTGATTTGGTGATGATATTGGCTGTATTATCACGGGTTGCTTGGCCAAGTTTAAGTACCTGGCCAATGGCTGCCTGGGTATCTTCGACGGCTTGACCTTTGGCATCGACGAATCGAAACACTAATTGCCAGTCAAGTCCTTCGGCCTCGGTGTCGCTCCAGCCGGTAATGGCCACTGCACCAGGGTTAAATAATTGGATGAGTCCTTGGTCGTCGACTAGTACGACGCCGTCATCAATCGCGTTGAGGATAATACTAGATTTGAGTTTTTCGGTACGCAAACTGGTCGCCAGTTTGCCACGACTTGAACCCGATTTTTTGCCAAACAACCTAAATGACATAGTACTTTATTTGACCCCACCACTATCGAACGATACGTTTTGCATATTTCTTATGCTTTATTATCTGTTGTATTGCCTACTTTTGCAATCGGTTCATTTTTACTACTGCTCCAACCCGCGCTATCTATTGGTAATAGTTGATCCATACGTGGTTTGTCGCCGCAACTGCGCCTGCCGTGACAATATCAATGCCACCAGTCATTTTAATAGGGGTAGCAAAATTGATCACCATTGGACTGAGGCTGGCGGCAACTGTTGTCAGTAAGTTTATTACCTTTAGTGGCGTGCCACTCTTGTCTTGGACAGTAATCGTGCTGGTTGTTCCTGCCGTTGCCGCCATAATAACGACGCAAGAAACATAACAGGTGGCAGATGTTGGTGTCGTGGTTGCATTTGCCGTAATGACTGCCGCGTAAGGGTTTAATATCAGAGCATTCCCAGAGACAACGAATGAACTTGCGGAAGTTGCTATTAAATCTTGTGTACCAGTGCTCATAGTTATACGCTCAATTCATAATCTACGCCGTACGTTAGCGTACCGCTTACGGTTGTTACTACTTGGATGGTTCTTGGCACCATGTCATTGGCTACGGCATTTGCAGATGCGGTTGCACCAGGGAAAATACGGAGCGGTGTTACTGCTACTGCTGCCAAGGCTGTACTGGTGAGTATGGGGTAGGAATAGCCTGATGAGGTTGCTCCGCTAATAGCGACCGTTAGGCTGCCCGAGGTGAACGCGGAAATACTCACGACAATAACAGCCTTTGAGGCATTATAAGTGGTTACAGAAACACCGGCGTTAGAAGCAGTTGTGCCTGCAGCAATGACTGCGCCTGTCGTATTGTTACGTTGCCGGTCATAGGTGGTTCCATTGTGAGCAATTACTCCCGTAGCAAGAACACTTGTAGCGGTTATTCCATCTGTGAGCACCGCCATAGCAGCAGCACCTGATAATGAAGAGCCAGAGTTTATGCCCATGTAGAAGGCAGTACTGGGTACTGCAGAGCCGGTAGTATTATTTGATGATACTTGAATAGTATTTGTGTTATTTGAATACGGAGTCGTGAAGAACATAACGGTACCAGCGGTTGTGCCTGCCGAGATACCGGTCACATTAAGTCTAAAATAGCGGAAGTTCAATGGACCAACATATGTGTTGGTAGTAGTTGATGAGGATACGAGAGGAGTACCACCCACGGCACCGGAAGACAATAAGCCGATCCCATACCAGTTCACATTATCGTTACTTCCCTGCCACGTCACGGTAGAACTTGTGCCCTGAGAGGCTATTTGCACGCTCACTGAGGCATAACCACCACCGTCGGTCGTGCCAACCGCCTGGACGGTGGTCGTCGTAAAGGCTACCGAAAGATAGGCCCGCCCAACCAGCTGGGCATTCTGCCCCGCAGCCGTACCATCGTTCTTCAGGATGTTGGCTGTATTGGTGCCGTCACTAATCAGGGCATTAACGTTCCCTGAAGTATCAGTTTTGAGGCGCTGAAAGTTAGTACCGTCGAAACCCATTGCTCCAGTCGCTACAACACCCGTGCCGGTTGTCCCGGCGGCGGATGCGGCCGAACGCTGCCGATCCCAGGTCGTTCCGTTGAATACTGCATTGTCAGCATACACGTTCAGACCGCTAGCGCCGTTAGCTCCATCTGCTGGGGTTTGCGTGCCGACAACAGCGGCTCCTATAGAGTGCAAACTGCGAGCAGTGGTGAAGAACGAAATAGTTCCCGTAGTAGTACCGGACGTGTACGCGCCAGTGAAGTTCAAGCGGAAATAGCGACCAGGAAGCGGTCCTTGATAAGAGTTACCAGCAGTTGAGGTACCTGTAACTCCGGCACCTGTGGTCGATGTGGTGTTCTCTA